>BNJT01000988.1_pt1 | contig 94994 bp, 103 predicted proteins | sample 8540491 | NCBI WGS metagenome assembly BNJT01 (sample SAMD00202455, study PRJDB9452) | human saliva metagenome | host: Homo sapiens | reverse complement strand
TTCCAGTAACTGGATTGACCCAGCATTTTTATGCTCTATCATTGACCCACAAATTGAGTGATATTGCCATCCTTTCTATGGAATAAATGAGCAGATACCTGCGATCTTTGATCTGGTTCCTAAAATAAGTGTATGGTCGTTTGGGTTCAGCTGATTTTGAAAGCCTCACATAATGTGTGCCATTTTACCCATCATTTTGCCCAAACTGACTGGGCGGTAAGCCTGATATTAAGGAATGACGATGCCACTGATTTCTGGTGCGTTATTTTGTAGGTCTTTGGTTAAAATTGGGTGAAGATTGAAGCAGTGGGATGAAGCTAAGTTTAGCGACTCGTTTTTGATGGTAAAAATGTTTCATTGGTCAGTAGATATCGTTTGTATTGTATTGATAAAATGGTGAAATTGATAAAAGATTGTTATTTTATCAAAGCTGGCTTATGTTGCAAACCAGGAAGATTGATGACTGTTATCACATTTGCTAAAAACCATTGGCTATTTTGCCGCTGTCTTTTGCCTATGTTGACAAATGCTCAACCCACCGCTCATGGTTTGACAGATGGTTTGGCGCTAAATCTGAAAATTTTCACTGGCAAAATCAAATCAAATCCTACCACAAAAGTCAGATGCAGTTTGGGCTGACTGATAGCACTTTAAAAATTTAAGCCAACACATTATTTGGAAAACGATTGTTGTTGGCAAACAACGGTCAAAAGTAAAAACTCAGCGGATAGCCAATAGCTAAAGATGGACAACAAAACCCAAAAACGAATTGATTGCAATGTTAAATGCCATACAACAAGGCGATGACAAACAGGTCTGTCGTTTTGTTGCTCGAGCAACATTTTTGGGATAAGCAGCTGCATAAGCTGGGCATTGTATCAGGTTTTGATGAAAACCGCTGTAGTGATTTTGTTGCTTGGAAGACAGCTTATCAGGGCGTGGGTTGTCACTAATTTTGCAGAAGAACATCCAAATTCTTAGGGTCGGCTTTTGCTCATGCTTTTTAAAATTAGATACCAGTCAAAAGCATCGCAAGCCAACAAGAAAAAGATGCCATTGCACCATCACAGCAGTTTGCGTCCAAAATGATACCTCAAAATGGCCAATGATGGCAGCAAACCATGTTTTGGTAAATATGATAGTGGGCTTGAGTTTTTGATTACCAAACAAAAAGGATGAATGCTGTTGTCAGCGAGAGCGCAGTATTTGGCAATATCAAATCAATTAAGCCGCGATGAGTTGTGACCAGATTGTATCCGTCATTTATGGGAAACTAAAAGCCATCAAAACGCAAATATACTCATGATAATTGTGCTGTCTGAAATTGTGCGTTTGATTGACGATGTTCGTGAGGATAAAGGATGAATGCAAAGATATGGGGATTTGTGGTTCCATCAAAAATTGCTAAAATGAGCACCATGACATGATTAGCCAAACTATTTTTGTTCCATCAATGCCACACTGCCGACAGGCTAAGCTTAAATAATGGCGCTGATTTTGATCTTTTATAAATTACAGCCCAATCAAAATAACCCAATAAATGCGCGCCAACTCATAGAATTTCGCGCAATGATTGCCAGTTGACACAACAACAATCGCGATGGTGCAATCTCGCGCATCAGTGCGTCTCAGCGTATCAGGATTTATTGGATGGAGCCCCAAGGGCGTGCGTAAATCTTTTGGATGTTGAATTGATGAGTTTTGACGCAACTTTTAATGATAAGGATAAGTCTTTAGCATTTGGATAAATTAACCATCTCACTCAGCTTCCCACAATCCAAGTAACAGCGCAAAAACAACCCAAATCCCAAGGACAATAAACCTGTATACGACTAGGGACTGCATTTAAATTTATTGCAAAGTTACCGATGCCAGACAGCAAAAATAACGACATCATCATTTGGTTTTCGCGCTGTTTAGAAAAGGGTAAATCTTGGACAATTGCAGACGCTTCCTGACAATCAGGTGATCGGCGGATGCTTTGTGTTACAAGCATTGTTAGGAGCAGGCAGGGCAGTTTGGAAAATTAAATCAAAGGTTACCGCAGTTGGCATTGGTGCAAATTTGGGCCGGTGGCTGCGCTATGTCAATGATAATCTTCGAGTGATTTGAGTTTGATTTGCCGTATTGGTATCATTATGACAAAGCAAATAATCGTTCAGGCTCATCTCTCAGCCGCTAACCTTTAGGTGTGCAGGATGATTTTAATGCTATGCTCTGCGTGTCACCTACAAACATTCATCATGATGATAATCAAACTCGATGTAAGACTGCATTATGATGGCGATGACGATCCATCGTATGAATGGGGGAATTTTCTACGATTGATTAGTTATAATTAGCGACGTTGGAGCCATCCGCATATTTGTACACGACGATACACAGCAGGTTGATTGTCAGAAATTATTAGGGCTGTTTTAGGATTGGGCAGGTTCTGAGTAATGCTGATAACAGCTGAACGGTAGCGTGCTGATGGTGGTGGTTTGCACTTGGCATTCTGGCTGCTGCAGATAAATATGCCGTTTACGCATTATTTGGTGCCTCATTTCCATCGCGATCAAGCGGTAAAATTTTTGTCCAGCACGCCCATCATGCAGGCACCACCAATTTTGCGCTGATAGTCCATAATTGCTTTTCGGGTGCCATACCAACAGCTGCTCATCTGGTTACATTACTTCAGCGTCGCAGCCAGCAGTATTAATAAGCGCTTGCTGAATTTCTTTGGTTTCACGTCGCCCAACGCCCGCATCGTCTGTAGGCCATGGCAGCAAACTGGTATTGCGCTGCTTGGTTTCTAATAACGTGGATAGATGTAACGGCAAGTACAACGCCTTTCGGATGCATTATAAGAATAAAACGTATCACTCTTTCCCTCACCAGACAGGCCCATGTTTGCCTGCTGGTAATAACAGCAGTCCAGCTTGAGACATAGCTGCTTTGGGCAGGCGACCGCCATCGGGCAGTAATGCCCATATTTCTGCGCAATCTACCATAGTGTCAGTCGACGCATTTGCGCCACTGCAGCCATTTTAATTTAACTTACGAACTTCAGGTTCCCCAGATTTATAACCGCTTTTCGACTAAAGTGAAGTTAGCGGTGCTAGCCAAAGCGTCTGCTGCTGGCGACTCAAATCTGCGACCATCGCTATCACAAAATCAACCGCCAAACGTAGTGCTTGGTACAAACTGGGTTTGACCAAAAGCACCCGCCCATGAACCTGTCATATCTTGCGAAATATCGCCGTTTTGGACGATTTTACAGGCGGCAGCGGCTATTCACCGCGAGAAAATAAGATTGAGCGACGATCAGCAAGATAAAGCGTGCTAAGCCTCAAATAGATGCCTAAAGTCTGAAGCCAAAAATTAGATTCAACCCCCAAACGCCCAAACGTATCTCGGGTTTTACGCCAAAACGAGCTTCAATGCGACGCAAGACTACGGCTTGTTCCGGCACCCAGCTTTTAGACCATCAGCGCCACGCCTCACTATCCACTAAAGAGATGCGTGATAGTCCCAAGCGGCTTTTTAAATTCTGGCTGATAATTGAGTGAACGAATCACCGTTGGGTCGGGCTGACTTGGGCGATATTGTTCAAACGTTGAGCTTGATACCTCGTTAGGCGGCGGAGTTTTTAGTTCCGTCACAAAGATTGGAAATGACTGTTTGATAAATTTGGCAAACCGTCCAGCAGCAGTGTGTAGAAAGACTAATCAATAGTAAAACTGAGAAATTTGTAGTATTTTTCATCATCATCAACATAAAATTATAAGATTAAAAACTAATGGTACAAAATTCTTGGATAATTACAAGGACGTGCAAAAACTACATTTATGTAAGAATTTGGTAAGATTATTTCAAATGGCTTTTTCCAAAATAAGATAAAAATGTTAAAATGCCCCTTTTGTTAAAATACCATGAAACCCGATATTTTATTTACTACCCCTTGGATAAAAGATGCTCGCTTTTCGTTTGATGAACAAGTGGTAGCATGTTTTTCCTGATATGATTCGCTGTATCGTTCCCGGGTTATGGTCAGTTTTATCCATGTTGCAATTTTTGCTCGTCGCCATTTGGGATTTCGTCAAATGCTTGGCGATAAAAAGGTAAGCTAGAATTTATGATTTTGGGAACGTCTTTGGGGGCGGTGCTGTTTTAGTTTAGCGGCTGAATTTTGTCCTGATGATTTGGATTTGATTGGTGTGGATATTTCTAAACCAATGACCAATAAAGCGCGTACACCGTTAGGAACATTATCCAAATCATCACATTACCATCATAGAACAAGACATCAATCAAGTGCAATGCAAGAATGTGATATGATTGTACTGAATTTAACCTTGCAATTTTTACCGCCTGATACTCGACTTGAGTTGTTGCAAAAATGCCATCAATCATGGCAAGGTGGTATTTTAATTCTAACAGAAAATACATTTGCAAAACGAAGAAGATGATGCTTGGCAGTTGAGCGTTACTATGATTTTAAACGCGCCAATGGCTACAGTGAGTTGGAAATTAGTGGCAAAAAGAAACGCTTTTAGAAAAGTGTACTGATTACTGATACCAAAGACACTCATTATCAAAGATTTGCATCAAGCAGGGTTTGAAACGTGTTTTATCATGGTTTGTCTTTTTAAATTTTACGTCGTGACATTTGCATTTAAATAGTGTTTAATTCCTAACATTTATTTGATACCATGAAAAATAATACCATCCATCAAGCCGAAACCGCTGTCTATTTATACTTATTACAGCTTTGCCAAACATCAACCAAATGCCGAATTTGTGGCTTGAAAAATTGCCATCTTGGCTGCTTGCTATTAAAGATAAAAAGCCGTTATGCGCATGCGCCATTTTATGCCTCTATAATTGAAAACCGCCCAGACTGCAAAACTGTTAAAGTAAATTTTATAGACAAGGTAGAAATCATAGGCGATTGGCAGGATAGCGATTTTAAAAAGCTCAAAACTTACTAAAAATCTAATGCCGTGGCGAAAAGGGTCCTATTGGTGATGGCATAGACAAGCTACATACATATAGATACTGAATGGCGCAGTGATTTTAAGTGAACAGAGTATCAGCTGATTTTGATTTGCTGGGCAAAACGCATTTTTGATGTTGGTGGCGGTTCGGGTTACTCCTGGTTTTCGCATGATGGGGCGGGCGCAAAATCGGTGAGTAGTTATTGACCCGTCCTGCTTATCTGCTATCATCAATTTATGGCAATCAAACATTTCTCTGGTGAACAAAATATCCATACCAGTAGCACTTGAGCAGCTTCCTACATCAGAATTTTTGATACTGTGTTTAGTATGGGGGTGTCACTCGAATGTCGCTTTTGAGCATTTAGAACAGCTAAAAAGCCAGTTAAAAGGCAGGAACTTTGGTTCTTGAGACTTTGCGGTGGTGCATGGTGATGATAATACTGTGCTTGGTACAAATCGCTACGCTCAAATGAATAATGTTTATGCCATCTGTATCAGCACTTAAAATCTGGCTAAAAAGACAGGGGTTTTATGAGATAACATGCGTGGATATTGACTCAAACAAGCATCAAAGAGCAACGCGCAACCGATTGGATGACTTATCATTCTTTGGCGGATTTTTAGATAAACAAGACCCTAACTTAACTGTAGAAGGTCATCCTGCCCCAAAACGAGCGGTCATTCTCGCATAAACACGATTTAATTTGAAAGTTTATTTCAAAAACCACTCAATAGCAACCTCAATCAATCCTTTTGCCAAAAACCCTACATCAGTGCAGATTTCCAGCGCCACAAAAATCCAAAAAGTTCCTGCCTTACCTGCTGGATTTTTGGCGATATCCTACATAATAAAAATAAAAACCAATAAATAGCGGTAACAATCCATAAAGACCAATTTTTACAATCATGGCTCTCAGAAATGGCAAAAATCATAATTATCCCAAAATCTGTGTGGCTTTCTTTTTATTTACATTGATTATTACAAAACTTTTATTGAGATTATAACAGATTTGTTTATCAAAAATATAAAAACCAATACAGCCAATTAATATTTGGCGATATTGCAAGATTAAAAGTTTAGTTACTGATTATTCACTGAATTGATATTTTTAATGTTGAATTCAAATAAATTGTTTAATCTAGTAAGAATAATGATAATAACAGTTATTTTAGTACTGAATAATTAATGAAAAAGCCCATAAGCTGAGTACAATTAAATATCTTACTCTTTTTAAAGATATAATATGAGATGCTTTCAAATTTACAACAAATTGACTCACAGTTATCCGATTTATGTCAATTATTTGACACTGCTATCCACTCATTAAAACAAAAAGGCGTGCTGGCTGGAGATTTTATTGTTCCAGTTCAATTAACACGAACTAAAAGATCCTGCTCACGGTGATTTTGCGTGCAATATCGCATTGATGGTGCAAAAAGTTGGCAAAAACCCCAGAGAGCTGGCTCAGGTGATTTTAGATGCCCTACCTAAAAGTGGATTGATAGAAAGAGCGGAAAGTAGCAGGTGCTGGATTTATTAATGTTTTTAAAATAAACAAATTAAAATTTGCTGTTTTAGATGAAATTTTGCAAAAAGCAGGATTTTCGCATATCAGACACTCACAAAGGTAAAAAGGGTTCAGGTAGAATTTGTTTCAGCTAATCCAACGTCGAGTCTCACATGTTGGTCGTGGTCGTGGCGCAGCTTACGGTATGAGCGTTGCTAATTTGTTAGAAGCAACGGGGTTTGAGTGTGCCGCGAATATTACGTCACATGACGCAGGTCGGCAAATGGACATTTTAGCGACATCAACGTCATTTACGTTATTTGGAAAAATGTGGCGAACCCATCGTATTTCCCGTTAATGCCTATCAGGGCGATTATGTGGCAGACTTTGGTCAGGCATTATTGGATGAATTTGGTGAAAAATACCGCCATAGTTTTGAAGAAGTCATCAAAAATGTACGCAGATGACGCTGTATTTACTGAACAAAAAACGGCGAAAAATTCAGCTTTCAGGCGATAAAGAAGCTCATATTGATGGTTTGATTGCTAATATCAAACGTTTATTGGGCAAAGATGATGATGTATTTTTGCAATTTGCTCTAAATAATATTTTAGATGATATTAAAGAAGATTTAGCAGAATTTGGCGTTACGTTTGAAAATTGGTATTCTGAAAAATCATTGGGCGATAAAATAGAAAAACGCTTTTGAGTTTTGGATAAAAATGGTTATCTATACGAAAAGAAGGTAATATTTGGTTTAAATCCACTTTGTTTTGGCGATGAAAAAGACCGTGTGGTTAAACGTGCTAATGGGCTTTTAACCTATTTTGCATCGGATATTGCTTATCATAAAGATAAGTTTGAACGTGGATTTGATACAGTTATTAATGTATGGGGAGTAGACCATCACGGCTTATATTCCCCCGTGTCAAAGCAGGACTTTTCGGCATTAGGTATTGACCCAAATCGCTTGGAAGTGATGTTGGTGCAGTTTGTGGCATTGTATCGTGGTGATGAAAAAGTGCAAATGTTCAGCCGTTCTGGATCAATTTGTAACCTTCACGTCAGCTGCGCGAAGAAGTGGGTAATGATGCGGCACGTTTTTATTACGTAGCACGCACGCCAAAACATTCATATGGATTTTGATTTAAAATCTTGCCAAATCTCAAAAGTAAGAGACAATGCTGTTTATTACATCTCAATATGCCCATGCTCGAATCTGTCGTGTTTTGGAAAAATTATCAGAGTTTGGTTTGTTGGTGGATTTAGAGATTGGCAAACAAAATAGAAGATAAATTTGATGCCAAAGAAAGCGAACTTATTAAAGTGCTATCCGCTTATCCTGACGTGATTTTGCGTGCGGCAAATGCTCGTGAACCGCATATTTTTAACCAATTATCTAAAAAGACCTAGCAGCGCAGTTTCATGGTTGGTAGGATGCAGCGCATTCTACCCAAAGGCTTGACAGATAATACTGCAACAGATGAAGAACTTGCCATCATGCAGGTGCGCCTACGTCTGTCTTTGGCAGTAAAGGCAAGTGCTAGCTAATGGTTTGACGTTACTAGGTTTGTCACCAGACGCCATGTAAGGGGTTATGATGTCTAAAGAGTATAAACAACCAATCAGTCGCAAAGTCAAAGAGCGCACCAATGCGGGTGTGATGAGTCTTTTTGGATGTTTATTGGGGCAATCATTGCGGTGATGATAGGGTGTTTTATATTTATCACCGCTGTTTGAAGGCTACCGTAAAGTTGATGTTAATCCTGAAGTAAGTTGAACACTAGCCAATGAGTCAGGATACTAAAGCTGGTAAAGGATTATGAATTTTATGACATCTTACCCAAAAGAAAATTTCAAGGTAGTGAATCGGGTTTAGCGATGAACCTGAAGAGCTTGAAGTGCAACCCAGACCTGCTCAAGAAATCATCACCTGATGTGGTTGTTTTCAGCATCAGCAGAAGTATGCCGATATTACAATCGTTGAGGGCGATGATACTTACGACGGTGATAATGGTGATGAGAGTAGTGGCTCAAAAACACGTTCTAAAACCAGTAAAACAGAAGATGCCGATAAAGAAATTGATAAAATTCAAATATAAGCGCTAATAAAGTTTCTTATATTTTTGCAAATTCGCAGTTATAAAAATGCCGAAGAAGCAGACAAAAACGTACTGAGGTTTTTGATGGCTGGGATAGAAGCCCAAAGTACTCGGACTAAAGACCCATCAGGTGTTGAATTGTATCGGGTAATTTCTACACCTATGAATAGTCGTGCCGCTGCTATTGAAGCAGAGCGTCAGTTAAGTGGTAAGCCGTGATGCATTGATAGATAGAGCAAAGGTACTAATGTAATTGCATAAAGTACCGCCATTGGCGGTATTTTTACATTAACCCAATCGGCTGATTGATGTATAAATTTTTGAATGTATAAATTATTCAGCTTTTTAGTATCTTCGGCTTTTGCCTTCAGTCTTTTTATCATCAGTTTTGGTTTCTTTAGCTTTGGCAGCCGCTTCCTCAGTGTCGTCAGCTTTTGCTTCAGCGGTATTTTCTGTTTTTCTTCTGATTTTTATCATCAGTCTGTGCTTTTTCATCAGCTTTAGCGTCAGCAGCATTATCAGTTTTTCTTCTGATTTTGCTTGGTCGTTGGCTTTAGCATCGCTCGTTGCAGCAGGTTTTGGGTTGGTTCCACCAACACCACCAATGGTTCTCAGCACCATGGTCAGCAAATTTGACTTCTTCTGCTTGTGGTGCTTTGGCTTTGGCGGCAGCTTCGCTTCAGCTACTTTATCAACAGCGTGTGGGTGTTCTTTCGTGACCACCGCAAGCGGTTAGAGCAAAGGCGATGCTAGCAACAGCTAGGCTTAAAAGATAATTTTCATTAAAAATCCTTAATGGTTAAAATGCCACCTTTTATAGGGCGGTATAATCAAGTTTGTTGGGAATAACCCCAAAAACCAGCAAAAATTTAATAAAGTTATTATATCATTATTAATTTAACTGTTCACTGGTTTATTCATCTAAGCTTTCAAGGCGAATACGACCATGACAGGTTCAACCACTGCTGGAAAAGCGCCTTCAATTTGGGAAATGGCAGTATTCATCTGTTTTTCTAAAACAGGTAGAGTTAGGATGATAATAGACAAGTCCTGATTTATGAGCATCTCGTTGCATGATGGCATCAATATTAATGCCGTTATCGCTTAAAAATGCGTGTGGTATCTGCCAAAACGCCCAATTCTATCTTTTACAGTTAAAACGCAGATAATAACCTGAGGTCATTTCATCACTAGATAGTACTTTGGTATCAGATAACTCTTCAGGAATAAAGGCAAGATGGGGAACATCACTTGGGGTGGTTGCTTTAATACTAAATCAAATCCATTACATCTGCCATTACAGCAGATGCCGTTGCACCGCCACCTGCACCATCACCATAATACAAAGATTGTCCTAATGGGTGAGCATCTACCATAACCGCATTTTTACCCCATTGACGTTGGTAAGCAAGGTGCTGTTTGGGATTAAGGTTGAAGTCACTGAAGCTCAAATCCAGTTTCACGGCGAAATGCAAAACCCAAATGTTTGATAGTATACCCCAATTCTTTTGACAAATCACATCTTGTAAGCTGATTTTTGGTAATGCCTTCAGAGACTTTTTATCAAAGTGCAAATGGAATGCCAAAAAGCAATGGAAGCAGCAAAGATAGTTTATGAGCGGCATCAATGCCTCAACATCAAATGTTGGGTCAGCTTCGGCATAGCCTAGCGCCTGAGCTCTGCTAACACATCACCAAATTTGCGATTTTTAGACTGCATTTCAGATAGGATAAAATTACCTGTACCAGTAATTCTGCTATCCAGTCAATTTTATTGGCAGCAAGAGCCTCACGAATGATTTTAATGATTGAAATCTCGCCTCGCAACCGCGGCTTCATAACGTACTTGTACGCCGCAGGCTCATCCGCTAATGCAAAAATTTCATTACCATGTTTGGCAAGTAGGGCTTTATTGGCGGTAAATAACGTGTTTTGTGTTTGATGGCGTGAATGATAACGTCTTTGGCAATATCTGTTCCGCCAATCACTTCAATGACAATATCAACGTTATCAGCTTGAGCAATGGCAAATAAATCATCGCTTTGTTTGATATTTTGGTCAATATCATTTCTATGACGCCTTGTGCCAACGTGTGTGATATTAATATCATAACCATGCAGGCGAGAAAGTTCTTTTGGCATTATCTTTTAGCAGATTGACGATGCCCGTGCCAACAGTGCTCTAACCCCAAAAATGGCAAGATTGATGGATTGATTCACAAAATTCTATAAATAATTGTCTATTATTAAATTAAACTATTTATATGAACCGACTAAATTAGCATAGTGATGACAAAACCAGATGATTTGGCGGCTAAATCGTGTCAAGTTGTTGCTTGTTAGCAATTGCCATTTTTTGCCAGTTCAGCAGATGGTAGATAGCCACCTAGTTGTACGCCATTTTCAGCAAAAACCGCAGGCGTGCCCGATACACCTCAAACTGTAACCTGTGCCAAATGCTCTTTTGATGGGAGTGGCGCAAGCATCAGAGGTGATCGCCTTTTGGCGCGGGTCATTGCGTATTACGGTCTTTTGCTGCACCAGATGGCTTCGGGCTAAAGGTAGCATTTGTTCACCACGAGGCCACGCTAACAACGTACCTCAATACCAGCTTTGGTGGTTTCGTTGATTTCGCTCATAGGTTTTTGGCAATAATGACAAGTAGGGTCAGAAAATACATAAATAGCCGCTTTGGGTGTTCCTTTGAGGGAAAAACTATCATTGTGGATTTATCAACGCTTTGTAAGGTTACTAGTTTTGGCATTTTTAGAAGTGCAGTTTGGCGCTGATGTCCACCGGTTTTTCACTGCCTAATTCAACAACACTGCCTTTGAAAAATGTATTTACCAGTTTTGTCAGTAAAGATGGACTCAGAACCGTTTGAGTGTTACCCAAAATAAATCAGGCACACCACTAGGTACGGCAGATAATACATGCACATCCACACCGGATGCGTTTAGGATTGGTTTGTAGGGCATTGGCTACTTTTCAGCATTATTGTTGGGGTCACTGCTTTGAGCGGGCAGTATTGTGTAATGACTTTGTATCATTGTTGGCTGTTTTATCAAGTTGGTGGGTTTGGCAGTACTGTTTTGATTGCAGCCTGCTAATAAAATGACACTGATGAAGACTGATAGTTAAAGTATTTTTAAAAATTTGCATAATATTTTTGGATAGTGAAAAACTGTTTATTATGGCAAATTTTTATAAAGCGACAATCAATTTTAGTGAGATTAAAATATTTTTGCAGCCCAATTAATAAAAGATCAATAATGGCGTTGTAAATAAACGTTGAGCGATTCTTTTTAGCATCACCACCAGTCATAACAAGCTGATGGTTGATATTGCGTAAAACTTGATTAATTGCTCCTGTGATGGATAGCAAAAATACCATGATTGACTGCATCAGTGGTATTGGTTGCTAATTCAAGGCTTGCCAAATCGCCATTAGTGACATCAATTTGACGGGTGCCTGCGTATAAGGCTTCACGTTGCAGGCGCATTGGCAAAATAAAACCGCCTAAATGCACACCATCGTGAATAATATCAACTGTCATTGCCGTGCCGCAGCCAACCACACATAGATTTTGACCAATCTGACTTGCTCTAAGCATTTGAGAGTCATCGATCCACACCTAATTGTGTGGATTGATAATGGCTTTGTAATAACGAGTTTGTGTGAAACTTTGGCAAATTCAAAAAGGAATTTGGGTGTGAGTCACGTCTTTATGATTTGCTGATTAATTTTTGACCCAAAACTGATGAAATGCCAATAAAATCTGGGCTCAAACGGATGAATTTATCACTAAGCCCCATTAAAAAGTTCGGCGGTGCTTGCAGATGAAGTTTAGCATCATGGTCTAAAATGGTGTTGTTATTATCGGTAAGCCAATATTTTAAACGCGTATTACCGCAAATCCAGCCATAATGTTGTCATAGTTTTCTCGTTATTGCGTGAATAATTATCCATGAGTCAATACAATGCTTGCCATCCCTGCAAAAATGGCGTTTGTGCCTTGGTCATTTCTGTAGTAGCAATGCCCCGTGTTGATTAATGCCATGACAAATACCGCTATCGCTTGGGGTTTGAGTGTTGCTTTGGGTGTAGATATTCACACTTGATTGTTTAATACATGGGCTTGATTAAAGCGCATGCTGAAAAGAAATGAACGAGGCTGGGTTTTGATAAAAATCATTTGCAGATAATATCGCCTGATAAATGGCATCGACAAATCGGTTCATAACAGTCTTTGGCGCTGAGCTGGGTTTGTTCTAAAGCGTGTAGACTTGTCGCTTGATACAAACTGTCTTTTGATGGTAGGCGTGGCTTTTTACATTAAGACCAACACCAATCACCACACCCACTTGTGTACTTTTATTGCCCTAGTTTAACAAATACAGGTTCAATTAAAATGCCAATGAGTTTATAAAAATCGGTTGTGTGTTTTATCAAAATAACTCACATCATTTGGCCCATTTTAACCCCTATTGATGATAGATTGTTTGGCATGCCTTTGGCGATTAATGTGTTCAATAATCGGTAATTTGTATAAATAAAAACCAACCACGAGCGATAAAATCCTGACAGTTGCGTGCTCAAAAAGTTTGTTGATTGTTTTTGATGGGCGTATAAAACGATAAAAACACGTTATCATCACCGTGTTCCCGGCACGACCATGTTGCCCGCGCCCACGGTATTGATGGCTTGCAGTATAGACATGCGATTGGTTAAAAATCCAAAGTGTGGGTGATGTCTGATAAGTTGGGTGTTGGTGCTGTCTATTGTGTCAAAGTGGTGATGGTGAATTGGGAGTATTTAAAAATGAATCGTTTGCTTTCATGATTGGTAAAATTGGGAATTTGGCAGATTTGTCGTTATAATAACACAAAGTAAAAATTAGGACGAATAAAATGTATTTATGGTTTATGTTGGCAGGCACGATAGCAGGCGTGTGCTGGGCTTTTTGGGGTCGGCGGTGGATTGATTATTGTGCCAGCTTTGGTATGGATTTTTACCGCTTATGGTATGCCAAATGATGTTGTGGCTCTATGTAGCGGTAGGGACGGCTCTGGCAACCATTATTTTAACATCCATCAGCTCAATGTCTGCTCACCATAAACGAGGCGGCGTGCGTTGGGATATTTTTAAAAATATGAGCAGGATTGGTGTTAGGCAGTCTTTTTGGGTGCATGGATAGCAACATTAATAAAAAGGCGATGCTTTACAGGTTATTATCGGCACAGGGCAGTGCTGATGGCAATTAAAATGTTATTTTTCCCCAACAAGAGAACCTTGATAAACCTTTATTTCAAAAATCATACCCAAACATTGGCGGGTATGGTGATTGGTTTGCTGTCAGCAATTTTGGCATTGGTGGAGGAAGTTTGACGGTACCATATCTAAGCTATAATGGCGTGCCAATGAAACAGGCGGTTGGAACATCAGCAGCATGTGGATTTCCTATTGCGGTAGCTGGAGTAAATCGGTTTTATGTGGTTTGGTCAAACAGCAACCACTGGGCTTAAAATACCACAGACGATTGATTTGTGCATGTTAGGGCGTTTATTTGCGTTAGTATCATGAGTTTTTATGATGGCAAAAGTAGGAGCAAGATTGGCTCATGTACTGCCTGCTCAAGTTTTTAAAACGGGCGTTTGGCTGTTTTGCTTACCAGTAGTAGGCTGTCAGCTTGTATGGAGTGGCTTAAGATGATTTTTAATTTTAAATTGTCAGTTTTTATTATATAACGTCTAAGTCAACCGATTTTAATGATATTGATACAAGGTTTTGTGATGACAAAACCTTGTATTATTTAACCTATTTTCTATAACAGCTTGATGATAATAAAATTAAAACCCGATTTATACTTTGGAATAAACAAAAAGTAAAACCTATCAAATTTTAATTAAAATCCATAGCTGACCCTCAATCAGTCCTGAAACATCTGTATTATCACTACTAGATGTTTGTCCTTGCAGGTTGGCATATAGGTCAGCTTTTACCAATTGCAGTCTTAACCCAACCGGAGCCATATACTGAGGTTTTATCTGCTTTTGGAGTTGTTAAACTAAAACGATTGCGTGTATGATGGATTGTAAAACGACTTTTGACAGCCAATTCATCATTAACTGAGCGATGTGAAACGCCCAAATCTCCAAACACTTGCCAATTTTGACTAATGGGTAGTTGCCCCATTACACCAGCTTTGGCAAAAATCTCTTTTTGGGTGTGTTTGTCAAACTGCATGGACGTAGCGGTTTTGTCGTTTTCCAATAATTGACCAATTTTAACGTGCTGAGCATTAACGCCCAAATACGGCGTAAAATTCTGCTATTAAAACCCGCCTGCATATCAACAAACATATGATGACCATTGGCACGAGCTTTGTGGCCGCGAATGGTTTTGGTCTAATGCAATTTGACGGTGGGTATTAATGGTAAGTTTATCCATGCCTATTTGGGTGTTTAAATGCATTTTACCAAAGCGCTGCTGATGGTAAATACCAAGCCCCATGCTGTCTCACATCAAATTTGCCGCCTTGTTGCCATTTTTGGTCATGGTTTTGGTAATTTAGATAAGCGCCAAGAGTGTAGTTATTCTTGCTGGTATCAATGCCAACTTGGATGTTGCTGTTGATATTATCAGTTTTATTACTGCTTTTGCCTTGTGTGTTTTTTGCTGAGTCAGTGTCCCTGTTGCCCAAAAAAATTTTGTTGATGTTGACGGTCGCTATGCAGTCGTTGATGCAAAAATTCCCTTTATTTTGTCCATGGGTTATTAGGCTTTGGGCTGATTTGACCAATTTGAACGGGTGCAGACAGAACGCCATAAGCGTAATCGCCAACTACTTTATGGGCTTTTTCACTGTGGGGTGAATGCCATCAGCAAATAGATAATCTGAGCCGCCTTTATCAGTACAAATTGCTGATGAGCCTGTGCATGCTGTGCTGGTGGTGTTACTAAAACCATAAATACTTGGGTTTTGAGCAACCTCTTGTAACAAACTAAAGGTATCTAATGGCACAACATTAGCAGAAGTTGTCAAAAGCCCATTATAAATACTGCTATTATAAAGCTGAGTGGCAGCTGTGGCTTGGGCATTGATACCCAGAGCTGTGGGCTTGTGGGGTTAGACCAACATCGGGTCAAATTTGGCACTAAAAATAACCTTTGCACCATTATCATGCAAGGTTTTTACCGTGCTCACCGTATTTTGGGCGGCAGCTGTTATCACTGATGTGGCATTAGCAGGATTTTTGAGCAACCGCCAATAAATCATTGGCGCCAATCCATCAGTGTATAAAGCATTGGGATTGATTTGATGGTTGGTTAAATAATTTTGTACTTGACTTTGTGCGGATGGCACAGAAATCCCAAAGTTCACCGTATCTTCAGCTGATTTTGCGCCGCCAACAGCGTAATTTGTGCCATTTTGTCCATTATTGCTAGGATTGGCAGCCGTTCCCAAATGGTCTGCCAAAACTTCCGACCAAACTTTATCTGGGTTGGTGGTAAAGTTTACCAATATTGGCATTGATTTGGGGTATAATAGCCACTGTCAGTTAAACTATCGCCAAAAATACGCTTTGATTGATGTCTGCTGCATGACAAAACTAACAAAAATGCCACTGGCAAGCAACGATTTTTAAAATGCATGTTTACTCTCTTATAAAATATGTTACAAAATCATGTATATAATAACAAATGTTTACTATAACAGAAAAATAATTCACGATAAAAGGTGTTTTTAGTCTGATAAACTTTTTATCAGTACATTCAGAATTTCGCCCATTATGATATTGTTGCAGTCTTGGGTAGGGCGTTTGGAGTGGTTTGATTAAAACCATGTTCTATAAACCAGTGTAGAGTGCGAGTGGTTAAAGCAAATAACTGAGTTAAAACCAAAAGTTTTGGCGCGATTTTGATAAAAGCTATAAATCACTACCACGCTGTCCATTTTGATAATCAGGGTCGATGGCGATACTGGCAATTTCCTCCACTTATATCATCTAAAGGGTATAAGGCGGCACAACCAATAATTTTTGCCATCACGTTCAATCACTACAAAAATCAATTTCTTCTTCTAGTCTTTTGGCGACTGCGCTCAATCAAAAATGCCTTTTTGTTCCAATGGTTTAACTCAGTGTCATGATGCCCAAAAAATGATCATCACTGGTCGCTTCTCGGATGTTGTCAAATTGATTTTGACTGATAAGTGTGCCTTGCCCGTCAGTGGTAAACTAATTCTTCTAAAATCGCTCCATCTTTTTATAACTTAACAAATGTACGCGTTTGATACCTTCTTGACAGGCGATAATGGCATTTTTAAAACAGTATTTTTGGGGTGTTTTTGTAAAAATTTTGTGCAGCATCAACGGTCATCTCGCGAATCAATACGCCATTATCAAAAATTCCATCGGTTTGACCCAGAAAAATCAGTTTATCTGCTTTTTAGGGCAATGGCAGTTTTTAATGGCAATTTCGTAAGATTGTAGATTAAAAATTTCTCCTGATACTGAAAATCCCAAAGAGTCTAAAATAATCACATGACGACAGTCTAGATTGTGTTTGATGGCGGCAGCATCAATGCGCCGAACTTCCCGGTGAGTTGATAATCAACACCATCTCTGACCCCAAAAGGTTTGGCGGTGATAAAAATTTCCTGATATTGTACTCACTTTGTTCCAAGCATGGGCGTGTTTGCTGAGTCCTTTGCAAAATTCTGCTTCAATTTGCAAACGAGTTTTTGCCAACCACAGATAAAATATGCTCCATGCTGTCTTTTGGCGGTAACGCGAACGTCTTGATAAAAGACACTATTAATATTGGCATTTTTAAGGCTTGATTAATCTGTGTACAGAGCTCCATACACCAAGACTAAAACGAATTCCCAAGCTGTGTAAAAGCACAAAATCATGAATTAGCTTATCAAAATTATCACTTGTTAAGGCGTCACCATCAAACATAATCACAAAGGTTTTTGCTCTTTGATGGGCGTTAATGTAGAGTGCAGCGGCGGAACCAATCAATGGGGGCGTGTTCATGAAGGTCTCTATTCATTAAAAATGCAAAAAGCAAATTTTACCATAAATAAACGGATGATTAATAAAAGAATTAATTTTTCCGTGTTATGATTAACACTTTTCATTAAGTTTGGTGTGAATTGAGTTTGATATGAGTTAAAACAATGGTAAAAGCTCACGCCAAACAATCCATTTGATTTAAAACGATTTGATTTATTGCAACAAGGAAAAACCATGCGTTATTTATCAATGATGCTACTACTAGGTGGCTGTGCAACGTCTGCTTATGCGATGCTACCAACTCCAAACCAAACTGCTCAAGATAATACGGGCATGATTACATTCACTGCCAAACCAAGCAGTAAACCGGGTGCTCCAACGCTTAACCAATTACCCAAAAGCGCAAGCCATGACTGTCAATACCGCCAGCATAGCTCCAATTACAACCACACTAAACAGCCACAGCCGTTGCCAGCACAACACGACCTTGACTCCAGCAATGCTAAATCAACCCTCAATCAACTGGTCAGGAAAAATATCAGTACAGTTGTAAATGCATTTATTGTTAAAAACAGACGCCACCGGTAAAGAAAATTTAATTCCCTGTTAATATTGGTACTGCGGTCAAATCAGGAGATGTTTTTAGAATATCAAGGTTTATTTATCTAATAATGCGACCGCATTCGCACGATGGAAGTTACTTTAACCATTTCTAATGATGCTGAATTTACGGGATTTTTAAGTCCAAAAACTGCCAAAGGCAGCGCTGATGGTCAGCGTTTTTGTTAATATGCCAATCTCGCATTAATGTTGGTGGTCATGGCACAAAATTTGGCTTTTGGTAGCTAGGGCAAAGCATTGCGTTGGACGGTTGAAGATGTGGGGCTTGGTGGAACAGCAGTTGTGAAATATCGTGCCAAGATTAAATAAATACCCATTAAAAATTTAAATTGAAATAACAAAAAAGACGCAAATTGCGTCTTTTTGGTTTTTACGATGGTTTTGATTAAAAATTGACGTGCGCCCCAACACCCCACATTTTGTCATCACCATTTAGGTAGTTGTGAGCGGCTTCGACACCAAAATTATCGGTTGCTTTGACGTGCCAATGCCGACACCACCCTGCGATGCTGGTTTTTATCGGTTTCTTTGGTGCTGATGCCAACTTTGGCTTTTATCAGTAACTTCTGTTTTAGCTAGCCCAAGTTTGGCTTTTAGCATAGACGGGCGTACTAACAAAGTTATAACGATAAGTACCATACAAACCATAAAGTTTTTGCTTTGTAATTACGGGCCATCCCTTGAGCGTTGGTGTAATCTTTTGTCTTCAGTGCTGGCGTACTCACCTTCGACTCCAAAATTTTGGTCAAAATTCACCCCGCCATATACGCCATAAACAGTTGCATCTTTTGCCTTGTCAATTCCTGGATTAAATTGACCCGCTTTTAACACCAATATAAGGCGATACAGAACCTGCCGCTGAGCTATAGCTAACGCCAGCATTGGCATTGATAGCAAATAAAGACGCAACAGCAACGGCTAATAATGTTTTTGATTGATGTTTTTCATAAATTTCTCCAACGAATTTGGCTGTTTGCTTAACAACCTTGATGATTTTATAGTAACAAATTATTTCTAAAAGAATGTGCATGTTTATGGCGTGTTTTGTAAACTTTTGCATATTGACTTGAGATAGAATGATTTAAAAATAAGGATAATATATTGCTTTTACTTAAATTTTTTGCCAATTTGCGTAACTTAATTGTTACAAATATCGCCAAAATTTATTGATAAAGGTTTTTGTTGATAGTTTTGGGATATGATAACCATAAATGTCAATTAACAATCCAAGATTGACAACGTGAGAAAAACCATGATACAATCATTTTTGATTTGGATGGTACGTTAATTGATAGTGTGCCTGATATTGCCATTTCAGTCATGATGCAGACTTTTATCTGATAAAATTCCAAGTGAAAACGATGTTCGTACTTGGGTGGGCAATGGTTCATTAAAATTGGTGCAGCGAGCTTTTGGATTAGGGCGAATTTACCAAGTGCTTCTGATGAGATTGAAACAGCAATAAGATTTTTCGAACTATTATCGGGAAAAATGTGTTTAATCAAACCAAAGAATATCCCAACGTTACCAAAAATTTAGATAAATTAATCCAAGCGGGTTTTTGTTTAAACATCGCGACCAATAAACCTGCGGAGTTTGTATCCAGATATTTTTGGCGGGGCTTGGTTGGCAAGATAAATTTCAGTTGGTTTTGGGCGGTAACAGCTTACCAGTTAAAAACCCCAACCTGTTGCCACTGCTGCATATTTGTGAAAAACTAGGTATTAGCACAAATCAAGCCATTATGATAGGCGATTCAAAAATGATGTTGAAGGGAGAAGCGCTCATATTACCACTTTGGCTTTGACTTATGGCTATAATTATGACACTCCCATCAGTCATAGTAATCCTGATGGGGTGTTTGATGATTTTGATGAATTGACGAATTTTATTCTCAAAACTTACCATTGAAAGCAAAAATTCAATGTCTGGGTTTTTGAGTATATGCCAAACAGTGATAGGGTGCAACAGCATTGCCTCGACGTCAAGCAATTTGTTGGCATGATAAAGCTGTTCTTGGCCATCAGTAAATCGCTGATGATTATTGGGAAATCTATGAAACATCAATGCAGGCTTATCATTTAGGTGCCATTCACGGCTAAGTTTGGCGTAACCATTTTTCATCCACCAGTATATCACCACCTTGGTCTTGAGCAACACATCAAGCCTCGACTGACTATAAATACTCCAAACCCTTTTGATTTCATCAAAAAGTCCAATCAATGCTTCCACCATAACTCCGCTCCCGCCATATTTCTGTACCATCAGCTGACAATCGGTTTGTTTTGATTGCCATCTTTTAAGAATTATACAGTGCATTTGGGCATTTTCATAATACGAAGCACCCGCAAGCAGTTGTGCACATAACTAGGGTTATACTCAAAGCTATGAGTGGAGCGAATACTTTACAAATTTTCCAATGTATCAACAAAATTGAAGTTTTATCTGATTAATTATTAATCATGATGATTATAAACCAAACAGCCTCGTTGATAAATACCTATCGCCCCTATCACAAAACAATAAATACGATATTGGCATCAGAAGTGGTTTGAGCGATTTGGTAAAGCCGCCCATGCTGCGCCACCTGATGACACCCCACAAAAATTCCTCTTTAGGCGAGTTTGCGAGCAGAGTTCTCAGCATCTACTTGGTGAACATCCATAATGGTGTCCACCAGCTCAGGCTCAAAAATTTTTGGAAGGTAAGCTTTTTGACTAGCGACGAAAGCCTGCGATGTTAGGAAACCATCGCTAGGCTGGAAGTCCAAATGATTTGAATATCAGGATCTCTTTAAAAATTTAGCAACTCCTGTAATGGTGCCTGTGGTTCCCTATACTGCTGACAAAATGCGTGATTTTACCTTGAGTTTGTTGCCAAATTTCAGGGCGGTACTGTGATAATGAGCGTTTTATTATCAGGATTATTAAATTGGTCTAATACCAAACCTTCGCCATTTTGCTGCATTTTTAGAGCCAAATCGCGTGCCACTTCCATATTTTTCAGCTTCTATCAAGGTTGCCCCATACGCTCGCATGGCATCTTTTCGTTCCTGAGGGAGTTTTTGGGGCATGATATGCAGTCGTGATAGCTTCAATCGCAGCAGCCATTGCCAATGCATTCCTGTATTGCCACTGGTGGCTTCTATGCGAGTTTGTCACCTTTTTAATATCGCCTCGCATCTGGGCTTGACGTATCATATTTAAAAGTGGGTCTATCTTTAACTGAACCTGCTGGATTATTTCCTTCTAATTTAGCAAAAATTTTATTGCGATTATTTGGCAAATGGTTTAAACACACCAAAGGCGTATTGCCAACATAATCAGCTAATTTCTTTGATTTTATTCATAAAACAACTGATAAAATAATTAATGTCTAAATTATAGCATACTTGCCTAAAACCGCCCAAGACGGCTTGTTTTTGGGCAACTCATGCTACACTGCTGTTTCTTCTAACATAATATAAACTATGAAACAATCAATTTTTAGCCGAAAAAGTGTTTATGGACAATTGATTTTGTTGGTATTTTTGCCAATTGTTTTGTTGGCGGCAGTTGGTGGTTATTTGGTTTTCAGAAGTTAGAAAATCAACACGCTTTGAACAAGAAGCCTTTGCTCAGGCTTTGCTGATTCGTTATGAGCCTGTCATGCGTCCAATGCTTTTAGACAACATGTGCTGGCAAACCAAAAAGATTATCAAACTTATCTGAATAATGATAAAAACATTATTGATTCTACCAACCAACCAACTGATATTGGAAAAAGGGTTTTGGGGGTTTTGCACGCCCATACTTTATCACGTGAAGAATGGCTACAAAAAGTTATGGTGGTGGATAAAAGTAGGTAATGTGCTATTAGATAGCACCATGAGCAAATCACAAAAACTACCTCAATGGGAAATTTCTAATAAAAATTTTGGCAGCTCTATACTTATGAGCACACTCTGTAGCGGTATGCCGATCGCCGCCGAACTTGGGGAGTTTTTGGTATGGTGCAGATGGATAATAAGCCTTTAATTATTACCACTACCGAGTGGCACTGGCACTGCTGTTACAGGGTTGATTACACTTTTGTTGCTGCTTTTTGGTATTAAATATCTACGCTAAACGTTGGGTTGCCCCTCATTTACGAAATGCGTCTTTATCTACAAGGATTGACTGTTAATAATTTAGATAAAAAGCATGCACCATTTAACAGAGGGCGAATTTTTTATTATTGCAAAACGATTTTATCAAAAGCCATTGGTCGTTTAAAAAATAGCATGGATGATTTAAAAACCACGCTGCAGAAACTGAGGCGGATTTAAGACAATCCATGGACGAGATGGAAATGCGAAATATTGAGATTCGTAGCAACTGCGATATTGTGGTGGTAACAGCACAGCAAAATCAGCGTTTTTGGCGAACATCAGTCATGAATTAAGAACTTTAAATAGCATTGATGGTTTTATTAATTTATTATCACGAGATGACGCTATCTGGCAAGCAAAACTTATACGTTCAAACCATCAAAAATCATCTGCCCATCTTTTGGCATTGATTAATGATGTACTGGATTTTCCAAGATAGAAGCTGAAAACTGGTACTCGGATAATCACAAATTTGATTGTATGCCGCCATCTATGATGTTAGTGGATATGTTGTCGCCTGTGGCATCAGAAAAAGCATGCGCCTATCGGTGCTGTTTTTATCATGATGTGCCAATGCACATTCAAAGTGATGGTTTGCGAATAAAACAAATTTTAACCAATCCGGTAGGCACGCCATCAAGTTTACTGATTCAGGCTCGGTTGTTGTTCAGGTGCGACTGAGCGATGAAGACGATGCAATTCGTATTTTGCAGAAGATACTGGCAAGTGGTATTACAGCCGATGAAGCTCAATTATTTCAAAGTTTTAGCTAGAGGCGATTTATCGGTAAACACGTCGTTACGGCGGAACAGGCTTTGGGTTTTGGTGATTTCATTGATAACACTACTGGGCGGTAAAATTGGTTTTTGATAACAGTCGTCAAAATATTGCTAAACAAGAGCAACATTTTGGTTTGAACTGCCAACAAAAGGCAATGTTGGATGATTTGCCTCAGACAAATACCAGCTCAACCAATCAATATTTTGGTATGGATTAATCACCGCCTGCTATTCAAGCATTAAAAAGCAAGTTTAAACCACATACAAGCTAAAATTTACATCACCATCGGGCTGATTTGATTTATTAGAACACTGATAAACCCAATCACGGTTTTAATTGGGTGATGGTGGACTATTTTGGACAAGACGCTGCTCAAGATGATATCCCTGCAATTTTACGGCAAATTCGTCAGCAGTTATCAGGAAATTTAGCCACTTACGGTTATCAGGTGAGCATGGATAATAGCTTGCTAACCACTTATCAGACTTATGCATTGTATGAGCCAATGGATAGTCGGCAACTTTTGGCAATGCTTTGCCAATCAAACTGCTCCCAAAAAGACGATAGTTAGCTTTTTCAGGTTTTAGAGTGCTCGGGTGGATGACCATTTGCCTAATATTTTGGTAATGCAGGCATTTTTAGCAGAGCTGAATGTAGACGCAGTTACCGCCAAAAATGGCTTTGATGCCATTCATCGCACCACGCTCGCCATTACAGGGCAGGATGAGCCAATTAATCTGATTTTTATGGACATTCAAATGCCAAAAATGTCAGGATTTGAAGCTGCCACACAGATTCGTAAAATTGAAGAAACCCACAACAGCGCACCCATTCCAATCATTGCATTGACAGCTCATGGTTTGCTGGATGAAAAAGATTTACTGATGTCGTCTGGATTAAATGGCTATATTAGCAAACCCATTGCCTACAATCAGCTCATTCAGATACTTCAAAAATGGCTAAATCACAATCAATTGTCTGCACCCATAGTAGATGATTTATCTAAAAATTGCGCCCAGCAGATTTTGCTCAATTGCCTGTGATTGATTGGCAAGAAGCCCTGCAACTGTCATCTTATAAGCCGGATTTGGCAATAAAATTATTAAAATGATGATTTGCGATGCCAAAAAGAACGAGCAGCACTACAAAAAGCATGGCAACAGCAAGATAAAAACATTGAGCGATATTACTCATAAATTGATTGGTGGGGCAAGATATGCAGGTACACCCAAATTGCGTTTTGCTGCTGAGATGTTAGAAAAAGACTGTCTTAATAGTCAAAAAGAGCATGGCGGATTTACAGATGAGCTATCATCGTTTTATTGTTGCCTTACAAGAACTTTGCGATGTAAATTTGGATGAATATGTGATACAAACGGATTTATCATACTTTTGCGCATATAGCACTAAGATAAACCATAACCCATTCAAAAATGGTACAATAAAAATCATCAGCTAGAACATAAATAGGAGGCATAATGAATGGTGGTATACGATTGTTGTCATTATCATTATTGATTTTGACGTTGTGTAGCTGCGTGTCTGTATCAACACTAAAAAGGGTGATTGCCAAAACGCTAATTGGCAAGAAGTGGGTATTTTGGATGGAAAACAAGGGTCAGATAGCCATTCTAAAACACATCAAAACCTGTCAAGGTAAAAAGCGTTCCTGATAAGGCATTATGGGAAACTGGTCGGCAAATTGGTTTAAAAACACTATTGCACCAAATCAAACGCTTACCATTTAGGTCGTATGGGTTACGCATTAAATCCTGTGTGTGATGATAATTTTGAAGAACTGCACCATGCTAATATGTTTGGTCTTGAGCAGTATGAAATGGGTCAGCGTTTGGATTATTATCGTTATGGGTATTTTTAACCTTGGTGGATTTGGTGGTAGGTTTATCATGAATGTGCAAAGCTTTTTATCTAAAACAAGTTTGCAGATGTACCCTTACACTGTGCTAATAACAAACCCGTTAGTTTGGGGTTGGATTTTTGTTCAGCATTGCATTGATTAGCGTTTTACCATCTTTACCATAGATATGACTGGCTAATAAGTAGGCCTTTTGAGCGTAAAAGAACACTTAAATTTTTATCAGTTTCATTGTCTTTTGGGTGGGCAAAATACCAGCTTAATTCCAATATATCATCGCTATTGGCTAAAAGACAGTTCAGGTTCAGATAATGTTGAAAAATCGGTGCAATACGGCTTCATTACCATAAAAATCCAAAGTCTTATCCATAGTGGATTTTGTCCAATTAACCTGATGAGTTCATCAGTGTACAGTCGGTTAGCTTTTTACTGCTTTGCCAGTCTTGGATGGGATAAACGACTGGTTCATAGATTTTTATGGCGTGGATATTTTTTTCAGCTGTGACTTTTTGTTAAAAATAACTAACAAAAGAACTTAAATTTATTCCAATTACCACCAAAAAAATAGCAAAAATAGCCCAAATCAATGGCTTGATAAGATTTTTATCTAATGGCTTTTTGGGGTCATCATCATCACAACAAATTACAAAAGGCATATTATGTATCATTTTATCGTCATCGGCAACCCAATCGCTCATTCAAAAAGCCCCCAAATTCATCAGGCTTTTGCTGCTCAAACTGGAATAGATATTTGTTATCAAAGACAATTTTGTCCAAATGATAAAAAGCTTGACCGCGGTGATTGAAGCGTTTTTTTGCAGGTGGCGGACGTGGTATAAAATGTTACTTTACCTTTTTAAGGAGTGGGCGTTTGAACTGTGCGATGAGTTAAGCTGATGATGCTTTTGCAGCAAAAGCAGTTAATACGCTTTTTAAAATGGCAAATTATATGGCGACAACACCGATGGTCGCGGATTGGTTGCTGATTTTTTAGATAAGGATGTTTGTTTGCTGGGTAAAAACATTTGCCATTTTTAGGGGCGGGCGGTGCAGCCCGTGGGGCGATTTTACCTTTATTAAATCAAGGGGCAAATATAGCGATTTTTAATCGCACATTATCAAAAAGCTCAAATGTTGGTGCAAGAATTTCAAAATCATCTAAAAATAATCAAAGTTTATCTGCTTATGAACTGAGTGCAGATAATTTAACAGGCTATTTTGATATTGTGATTAATGCAACATCGGTGAGCGCCAGGTCAAAACCTCGCCACTGGCGCAGTCAGATATAATTGCTAATACTGCCTATGATATGATGTATGGTCAAAAACAGAGTTTTTAAAATATTTTTTGCCAGGCAAAATAGCCAAACCTTTGATGGTTTTGGTCATTGATTCAGCAAGCTAAGCTTGCTTTTTGAGCTGGACGGGGGCGGCTGTGGACTTAACCCAGATAAATACAAATGGTTTACTGTTTAATAAAAAGAGTTTTTGTGTTAAATGATGAGCAAATACAGTAAATAAAAAGAGTTTTACAATATGAATATCAAGCAACTGGTTAAGATAAGTAATATCATTGCACTCATCAGCATTATTTTGCTTGTGTATTGGGTGTTTATTTTTATTATCGCAGTCGTTTTTGGTATCAAAATTTTCCGTGAGAATATTACAGAAATTTTTGGTTTTTAGTATTTTTGGGCATTTTGGCAATATTGGCAAGTTCACTGATTGTTAATATTATGCTAAACCTAACACGCATTGCCCAAAGAAACGAAGATGATAAAAATACTTTTAAACATGGAAAATTGATATCGGTTATTCTTTTTGATGATTTTTCCAGTATTAATGGGTTTATTATTTTATGGCGATTATCTAAGTAGCCAGCGAAAAAGCAGTATTTGCTCGACTCAGCTCAAACCATCGCACAAACTTACAAAGAACCTTTGGATGAATTGACTAAATATAAGTTTGATTCAGAATTTATCGGGCAATAGTGCCGAAAACCATTCGATATTTGCAAAATACCAGTAATGGGATTAATTATGCTATGGTGATTGTACCTGATACCATTGATGGTAAAGATGCTTATCTGGGTTTTTCTGATAATTATTTGAACAAACAGGCTGCTCAAGATACAAAATCTTTAGCAATAGGCGATATGATTGGCGTTACCACTACTGAAGGCAGCCAGCCAACTACGATTTATTTGCAAAAAATAGATTTTTATCTATAAAGCAGATGCAGTGCAAAAAGAATATTTGGATAAAGTGTTTAGTAAAAATTTCACTGAACCTTATTTTAGTGCATCTGATGGGCGTTATGAAATGCTTTACCCATATCAGATTGATGGCAAAGTGGTTGCGGTGTTATATTTTTCTGATTATCAGCGTTATGGCAACATGGCAGTTGATATGACTACAATTTTGTTATTAGAAGATGACCCAGCCATTGCTGCAACACTGCACTTTTCCTTGCAACGAGAGGGCTGGCAAGTTCTTTGGGCGGATATGGTTGCCAAAGTTCTTCCTTTATTAAAAACATCATCAAAATATTGATGCAGTGATTTTAGACATTGGCTTGCCTGATGGCAGCGGCTTTTTGATGTAGTGTAAAATGATTCGGCAGGGGGATTTATGCCCTTTGTACCCATTTTTATTTTTGACTGCTAGAGATGATGAAGTGGATACTCATTATCGGGCTTGAGATGGGGGCGGATGATTATATTGCTAAGCCATTTAGTTCTCGAGAATTAATTGCCAGAATTAAAGCCATTTGGCGGCGACAAAACTACATTCCTATAGTCAAAAATACAGTCTGTTGCTGCAAAAACAAATTCTCAGCCTGCGGATTTGCCCAATTTGTTGTCATCGGTTGGCGATTTTTGGTGTCATACCCAAGCAGGCGTTTGGACATATCAGCAAAGCGATTATTCTTTGATGCTAAATAATACAGCAATTGCGCTTGCACCGAATTAGCAATTATGCTGACACTTTTTACAAAACCCTGAACGTATTTTAACCCAGCGAACAAATTTTAAACCATATCAGTCAGCATCCTGAACACCGTTTAGCGCGTACTATTGATAGCCATATTAAAACATTAAGACAAAAACTTGCGTGCATTTCAGCCGATGAAATTATTTTAACACATCGTGGTTTGGGCTATAGTCTATGCTGACATTTCATCAGTTTTTGGATAAAATCTTTAAAAACAAATTAGTTTTAGCATATTTTTTCGTATTTGGCTAACCTTTGCCGTACTCATTATTGTGGCGTGTAGTTTTGCTTTGTATTACACCCAAAAACATTACGCCCTTCTGCTAAACGGGTAGTTGAAGATGATTTGGCAGATACAGCACGACTTTGTCAGCATTGGTTGCTGATGATATGGCTCAAATGGGCGATGATTTTTGGTCATACAAATGAGCAATAAATTATCGCAAGCTTTTTGATGATGGCAGCCAAGTACTTTTTGGTACGACCAAAAACAAAAAAGCCAATTCCATATTTATATCACCAATGACGTTGGTAAAAGTAATTTATGATAGTTGTCATAAGGATGTAGGCGCTGACTTTAGTCGCTGGAATGATGTGCTTGACTTTGCAGGGAAAAATATGGGGGCAAGAAGTAGCAATAGATTGGGACATTGTAAGGATTATCAGCCCTAGAGACAAAAGTGGCAAAGATGCCTATTATGGCGTAATGTATGTGCTAGTGCTATTGTCAAAGATGGTAAAATCTTGGTGTTGTATCTGTTGGCAAGCCCACCCCAACACTTTTTACCATACATCAAAAGCCAAGAAGAAGTTATTAAAATCATCTTAACGATTATGATTTCAGCATTGGCATTATCCATATTGATGGCATGGTGGCTTCGGCATAGCATTGCTATGGTTAATCTTTATACAAAAATCTAGCTCAGCAAATGCCACCTCATTTTTATCTAGGCAAAGAATTAAAATGAACTGACACATAATATTTATGATATGAAAAATATCATTGAAAAATAAAGCCTACGTTACCGAGTATGTCTCATACACTAACCCATGAATTAAAATCACCTTTAACTGCCATTCGTGCCAGTGGTGAACTTTTAGCTTGGGATTTGAATGATGAGGAGCGACAACGGTTTAGTGCCACTCATTACTGAGCAAGCAGATAAACTCACTGTTTTGGTAAATCAGCTATTAACACTGGCAAAAATAGAACAACCCAGTTTTAAATTAAACCAAACTTCCTGTAATATTGGTCAAATTATCAGCAGCCAAATCGCCCAATTATCAGCACTTTGTACCAAAACTTCACAAAAACATTGATTATATACCCCAAGATGTTATATCATGGCAGATGAATTTTGGCTGGCGCAAGCTTTTTCAAAATATACTGGATAACGCCATTTATTATGGGCTTTCATCGGTATTTGTTCAGGTGATACAGTCTAGGAAACAAACCAAAATTATTGTTATCAATGACAGTCAGAAATTACCAGAGTATGTTGGTGAGCGAGCATTTGAACGTTATTTTAGCTTGCCAAACATTCATCAGGAACGGGTTGGGACTGACTTTGGTAAAACAAGTTGCTCAATTACACCAAGCATCAGTTGAATTTATGCAAGTTTCCGCCATGCGAATTAAAAATCAATCATCCTGATTGTGCATTGGTCGCCGATTATTTTGTTGTGGTAACATTCACCTTAACAACTAATTTGATTTATTTAATTTTAAGTTAAAGCTTCTTTATTCTTTATGTTAAATTAAAAACTTTATTTTTAAATAAAAATATGCTATAATTAAAAATTAACCTTCGCTTTTTGATGACATCGCTACTAATAATTGCTTCTATCAATTTGTCTAAATTTAATCTAAATAAAAATTCCTCAATGAATATGTTTTGTTAATGTTTTTCTTGTTTTGTTGCGATGATTTTGGTTGATTGCCCAACTTGATTTCATCATTTAACGATCAACATCAGCGACGAACACGCCAGCGCTCAAAATACTTTTTACCACGATTTGAGATTGCTTTTTGTGGACAATCGTTCATCGGCTGGCTTTTTAATGGAAAAATTTAATTATGACAACCAACATCACCGTACCGGCAGACGCTAAGCCACTTTGTTTTGACGATTTAAAACTGCAAAACCAATTTTAAAGGCCTTGGCTAAAAAGTGGCTATACACACCCACCCCATTCAAGCTTGGGGCAATCCCTTTGTGCTTTAAAACCAAGAAGATTTATTGCTATCTGCTCAGACAGGTTCAGGTAAAAACAGCAGCATTTGTACTGCCAATCTTGAATCACATTATGTCAGCTTGATAAACAAAAACACATTCATGCCCTGATTTTAACACCAACTCGTGAACTTGCTCAGCAAGTCTATGATAGCGTGCGTCGTTATGGGGCAAATATCAAAGGTTTGTACAGCACAACATTGGTTGGCGGCTCTAATTATGGCGGACAAATCCGTAATTTGCGTAAAGGTGTGCAAATAGTCATTGCAACGCTCGGTCGGTTGCTAGACCATATGACCGCAGGACGGTGGATTTATCAGCACTGTCAGTTTTGGTATTAGACGAAGCAGATAGAATGCTGGATATGGGTTTTGCATGAAGACATTGAAAAATCATGCAAGCAGTACCAACTAGTCGTCAAACCATCATGTCATCAGCAACTTGGGATGGCGAAGTCGGTAAAATTGCTGAGAAATTTCACCAATAATCCTAAGAAAATCGCCATCAAAGTAGAAACTGCTCATATTGATGAATCGGTTTATTTTTGTGATGATTTTTCATCATAAAAATAAAATCTTACTACAGCTGCTGGGCAATCCAGAAATTAAGCAAGCGGTTGTTTTTACAGCGACCAAAAAGCATTGAAAGATTTAACCCAAACATTGACCGAAGCAGGGCTGTCAGCAAAATATCTGCATGGCGATTTACCTCAAGGAAAACGTAATCGCATTATCAGCGATATCAAAGCCAACAAGTATCAAATTTTAGTAGCAACTGATGTGGCAGCTCGCGGTATTGATATTTCTGCAATTAGCCATGTGGTGAATTATGATTTGCCACGTCAGGTGGAAGATTATGTGCATCGTATTGGTCGCTGTGGTCGAGCTGGTCGTACTGGGTGTTGCGATGAATTTATGCAGCATTGATGATAGAAGACAGCTAACTTCAATTGGTCGTTATCCAAAACGTGAAATTAAAGAAGAAGTATTGAAGGATTCTGAACCAAAAACGCAACATTCAAAAACTCTATCACAAGTCTGAACGTGATAAAAACGCGTTCGGTCAAAAACTGTCAGTGATAAATTTAATAGAATGGACAAAAACAATCGAATTTTTATCAAAAATCAGATGGTGATTTTTGAACAAGGTTATTTTTGCCAAACCGCATAAAAAGCGTGATAGAATGGGCAGTCGTTTTGAATTACAAAATTTTGAAGCAAAAAGCAGCGAAATCTGCATTTTCTGACAAAAATCCAATCGTTTTCTTGGTGCGGTGAGGTGGATGATAGTCGGTTTGTGCTTCCAAAAACGCAGTAAATTTGCTAAATCAATAAACCAAAAGAGTCGGCGCCAACAAAAATACACGCCGCCCTTCAACATTTAAAAAGATACAGCCACAAAAACGCGTAGAAGAAGTGCGTATCCAAACTGCACCTAAGAAACGTAAATTTGGTCATTTATAAGTCGTGGTTATCAAGTTTGTTATCATCAATAAAAATATGCCCACTTAATAAGTGGGCATATTTTCGTTAGTTAGGCTTGAATCTCACCACGCAATTTTTGACCTGCTTTAAAAGTCACCACACGACGCGCTTCACTGAACTTCTCTCCAGTTTTTGGGTTGCGCCCGGGGCGAGTGTCGCGCAGCTCAAAAATTACTCGAATCCTGATAATTTGACTTCTTTGCCATCGGCTAGACTTTTGGCTGATTTGGGCAAAACATATCTACCAAAAATCGGGCATCTTGGCGGCTCATACGCAGGCGAACGGTTAAATGATCAACCATATCAGCCTTAGTTAGTGTACTCATGATTATTTCCTTTGATTAACTTTTTATTGGTTAAATTTGCCATTAGCTATCACGCAGTTTGGCGTTGTGGTTTTGGGTTAGAATATCAATCACCTTATCCATTAGGGTCTTGATGGTTTCATCATCCAGTGTATTATTGCGCATTTTCAACCGTCATAGTAAAGGCAACTGATTTTTGCCAGTCGGCAAACGCTCACCTTCATAAACATCAAATAAAAGCTAAATCCCATTAAAATTCACCAGCAGCTATTCTGATATCGCTAGCCAAAGTTTGCGCAGTCTACTGCTGTATCTATCAAAAATGCTAAATCACGACGCACTTGAGGAAAATTTGCATTGGCGGGGTGATTTTAGGTAAATTATGTACAAATTGAGAATTGTTTCGTAGGCAAACCCAGCCACCCACGTGGTTGGTAAATCCAGTGCTTGAGCGATGCTTGGGTGTAGCTGACCAAACCAACCAACTTTTTATCATCAATCAATAAATACGCACTTTGACCTTTGTGTAAAATGCTAAATCAGCACGCTGATAACCAACACGACGATTGTCTAAATTAGCAGGCAGTAAATTTTTCAATATCGCCTTTAAAGTCAAAAACACATGATGGGCGATTAGTGTAGATACTTTTTATCCATAACATCGCCAACCGATATCATCGCAAGGCTTGGCGTTTGTACCAGTTCTGAAACATTTTTACCCACAAAACTAAGTCCCGTTTCAAAAACGCAGGCGATTTTGTTTGCGGTTTAGGTTATATTGTACAATTGGCAAAAGGCTAGACAGCAATGTGCGACGTCATGACGGCAAGGTCTAAAGAAATAGGATTGGCAAGGGGTAATATGGCTCCCAATTTTTCATCATTTAGCAAGTTTTCTAGTTTTTCATCACTAAAACTAAAACTGATTGCTTCTTGATAGCCTTCCAGAAACTGGGTATAGATTTAACAGTAAATCTTGACCATCATCATAATCCATGTCCACTAACAGACTTGGCAATACTGGAGCGATGTTGTCATAACCGTAAATACGAGCAATTTCTTCAACAATATCTTCGCTGATGGTTAAATCAAAACGGTGACTTGGTGGCGTACAAACTAAAAAGCGTCTTTGTCTTCTACAATAATTTAAATGGGTTAGAATTCTGAATAATTTCATCTTTAGCTAATATCTACGCTCAATGCTTTTTACTTGGAGTAAGTGCTACTTGTATAGGTAAGCGTTTGGGTAAATTATCTAAATTTTTCAACAGTAAACCATCTGCCAACTTCACCACCTGCTACACTGGTAATCAAATCAACGGCTCGATTTAATGCGCGTTTTGCAAAATTAAAAGTCCACATCACGTTCGAATCGTTGGCTGGCATCGGTATGCAATCCAAAACGTCTGGCACGTCCAGCAATGGCATTGGGTGCAAAAAGGCACTTTTCTAAGATGATATTGCTGGTGTTGTCTGTAACTGCTGAACGTAATCCGCCCATGATACCCGCCAACGCTAAAAATACCTTCACTGTCTGCAATCACAAGTTCATCACCTGTTAGCGTAACAGTTTGCTCATTGAGCAATGTAAAAGTCTCACCAGCATGGGCAAGACGCCACAAACATCACCAACAACTTTATCGGCATCAAATGCATGTAGTGAGCTGACCTAATTCCAATAACACATAGTTAGTCACATCAACTAAAAAATTATGCGTTCGTAGTCCTGATGCAATCAAGCGGTCCTGCTTTAGCCTTTTGGGGTGGCTTTTACTCGGTCAATATTAAAAATAGGCTGCAACAAATAACGTGGGCAAGCGTCATCAGCCCTGAACCACAACATTTTGGTGAAGTGAGGGCAGAGTATACTTTTTCATTTTCCTGTTGATGAGCATCTATGCCTGTATTATTTTCTAGTCGGTGAATGACTGCGATTTCACGAGCAATTCCTAACACACTAAAACAATCACTACGGTTTGGCGTGATGGAAATATCTCAAAATATGACCATCTAACGCCAAATATTCACGTAAATTTGTTCCAATGGGTGCGTCGTCATCCAATTCCCAACAGACCATCAATTTCGTCGGGCGCTAAGTTCAGATGCGCCGCATAACATACCAAAGGATTCAATACCACGCAATTTCCCTTTTTAATGGTAAATGGTTTGCCATCCATAGGGGTACTATCGCCCCAACCGTTGCCACTGCAACTTTTAGCCCAACTCGAACATTGGGCGCGCCACAAACAATTTGCAAAGTTTCTGTGCCAATATTTACAGTGGTAACTTTCAGTTTGTCAGCATCAGGGTGTTGGTTGCAGCTTAATACTTCACCAATCACAACACCGCTAAAATCTGGAGCAACTTTATACAAATCATCCAGTTCCAACCTGCCATGGTTAGCTGATGACCAATTTCTTCAGCACTTAAATTTAGATTGGGAAAATACTGTTTTAACCAAGTTTCGCTGATTTTCATTGTTTATCTCAAATATCTGTTTTAAAATTTAAAAAGTAACTTACACCTGCTTTAAAAGTAGGCAAAATTACTCTATAAAAGGTTAATCTTGTTTAATCAACCAGCTATTTTTGGGGTTTATACACTTGATAAGATGGAATATAAAAATAGCATGATTGATAAAAAGCAATCAGTTGGGTAATTGTAACATTTAGCTAAAATTGTTTTTAAAAACGTACATCATTTTGAAAATAGTCGTAAATCGTTTACGCCATAGTACAACATTGCAGCGTTCAATCCCCATACCAAAAAGCAAAGCCTGTGTATTCATCTGGATTAATGTTGCAGTTTTTAGCACTTGAGGGGAACCATGCCGCAGCCCATCACTTCAAGCCATTTACCATTATCGGCTAGAATGTCAACTTCGGCAGAAGGTTCGGTAAAAGGAAGGCGAAAAACGCACGTGTTAATCAAAAGCTCAAAATGCTTGAATCAGTCCCTTTAATTCAGCAAAAGTAGCAGTTTTTGAGATAAGAAGCCCTTCCATTTGGTGAAACATGGGCGAATGTGTTTGGTCGCTATCACAGCGATATACCTGACCCGGGCAAATCACCGAATAGGCGAGCTCATTGTTCTGCATGGTGCGAATCTGTACGGGGCTGGTGTGCGTGCGTAAAAGATAATGAGCATCAAAATAGTATCGTGCATTGCACGCGCTGGATGAGTTTCAGGGATATTTAAGCTTCAAAATTATAATAACTCGCTCTCTACACCTCAGGACCAGTTGCTACATTAAAGCCTGCTTGCACAAAAATGTCTGCATTCTTTTGGCGGCCATGGTTACAGGATGTAGCGCTTTTTTACAGTGCGAGCGGGCAAAGTAATGTCAATTTGTTCACTGGCAAGTTTAGCTTAGGGCGTCTTGGATAAGTTTTTGATCATCAAAATTGGTAGTAAGTTGAGTACGTAGTTCGTGTAAATAGCCACCATATTGTTTTGCTCACTATCTAATTTACCAAGCTGTTTGGATAAAGTGGTTAAAATCGCTTTTGCCCATTAAATTAACTGAGTTCTTGCAGGCGTCATTATCGGCTTTTAGCAATTAAAATAGATGCTTTTTGAGCAAAAATCTTTAAAAATCGTCAGTGACTAAGATTTATCAGATTTTCATCTAAATTGGGTATCACACTCATAGATGGTTGGTTCAGCCTTTGGATGGTTTTACAAAGTTTACGATATTTTAAAGAATTATCAAGGTTTTAGTAATATTTTTAGTTGATTTTGGGTAAATTATCTAACAAATTTATCAAAAACTTTTTACAACTTATGATTTCTCACAAGTAAAGGCAAAATTATGGTAAAATGGTAAATTCATCGTTGGTGTTACTGGCGGTATTGGTAGTGGCAAAACAGCAGTTTGTGATTGGTTTATTGCTCAAGGCATTGATGTGATTGATGCTGATAAAATCAGCCACGATTTAACCAAAAAGGTTCGCCTATTTTACAAACACTAAAACAAACCTTTGGCGACTGGATTTTACAAAATGACGAATTGAATCGGCAAGCTTTTAGCGCCAATTTGTTTTTCTAAAATCCTGATGCGTTAAAACAACTCAAATGCTATTATGCATCCACAAATTTGTATAAAATTATACAAAATTTAGAATGCATTTCCAGTGATTATGGTATTTTGTGTGTACCCACTTTTGTTAGAAAATATCAAAGATGATGACAAAGGGTTAGTGAATTTTGTGATAGAGTCTAGGTGGTGGATGTGCCTGTTGATGTGCAGATTCAGCGAGCTAGCCAAAGAGATAATCAGACCAGAAAGATATTTTGGCAATCATCAATAAGCAAATTTCTCGTGATAGACGTTTGCGTTATGCTGATGATGTGGTAGATAATTCAGGTACGCTGATTAATTTACAAAAATCAGTTAATCAATTTGCATCAAACATATCTAAAATTGGCACAAAAACACCTTAAAAATTAAGGTGTTTGTTTTAAGGTCTGCTAAGTTTTAAAATTACTCAGGAATACGCAAAACTTGACCAACATAGATTTTGTTAGGTCAGACAACATTGGTCTCATTAGCGTTAAAGATTTTCATATAGTCGGCATTGCCATGACATTTCTTTTAGCGATTTTTGATAAATTATCACCAGCTTTCACAGTGTAAAAACGTGATTCAGGCTCTGGTTTTTCTGTACTTCAATATTGTCTTCAACGACCGCAACATATTGCACGTTGCCTCACCGCCAAACGGGGCCTCTTTCACGATCTTCTTGAGTTTTGGCAGTGCCTTTTTAGGGTTACTCGTATCCGTATCGCCATTGTAATGTACGGACAATCCATCAATTTGTACATTTTGAGCTTGGATGCGAGCTAGTAGCAAATTAGCACTTTCTGAGCGGTTGGCTCTGCTTGATGTTTCTACCGCTTTGGGTGCAGCAGTTTCAGTAGTCTCGTTTTTGTTGCGATGAAAAGATTTTATCGCCGATGTCTCTTTAGCAAAACCAAAATACCCATAAAAAACTCCTCAGTTAGTGGGGTTAAAACCCTTTTCTATCTTATTACATTTTTGTCTAAAAGTCAGTAAAATTTATGTCAAATTACGCCAGTCATTGCTACTTAGCATTTTCCAGTGATTGTTAATCGGGCGCTCAAAAATAAAAACCACTAACGTAGTGGTTCTTTATCAAATGAATGTTTAAAAACAACCACCATTACGCTTAATTTTGCAGTCACACAATCACGGCTGCACAGGTACAGCCTCTGCTGAATCTTCATCAGGAATGGTGATGTTGAATCATATCAAATGCCATTACCGCGCTCAACCAAATCCAATGAGTCGAGCGCCTAAATCACCCATAAAAGAGGCACCTGGTGTATTGACCGTCAGCATCAGGCTAAGTTGTTCAGCAACAGCAGCTTTACTTTTAGCTCAATATCGCCCATAAAAATCTCCAAATTTTTAATCAGTGCCACTGTACTATGCAAATGTATTAAAGTTGTTATCATAAAACATTTAATTAAAATATGCAAGTAAAACACATGTTCACGATTTATATTTTTATAAAATTACATGGCACACGCCACCATCGATTGCAAGCGACGCCCTGTAATGTAGCTGGCATCATCACTTGCCAAAGGACAGCAGCAGCAATTTCGTGGCTGCGCCATGCGTCCAGAGAAACTAGCATCGGGTGCAGTGATGCAACCATGCGTCTCATCCACACCTTTCGGTCATGTCTGTCTCTACATAAACCTGGGCAACACAGCTCCACGTTGGCACCACGAGAACCACTCACGTGCCAATGACTGCAAAACCCTCTACTCGGTGCTTTGCTACAGCGCTAGCCGGTTTGCCCAGCATTGCCCATTTGACCAACAACCGAAGTGACGTAGATACCACGTCCAAAACGAGCTTTCATCATGCCTTTATGCTGCGACGACTGGCGCGACAGATGCTGCTACAGACGTATCGACATATCTGCCCAATCATCCTGTTTCATTCGCACCAAAAGCCCATCTTTCGTACCTTGCATTATTAATCAGACATTAACTGGAACCGCAGACGCCATCAATTTCATCAAATAGGGCATCAACGTCTCTCATCACCACAAACATCAGTACGCGTCCAACACCACCTCGGATTCGCCCAACATTCACTAATCAGCCGCCGCCCTTTTCACTGGTTGCAGTACCAATGACAAAACGACCATCTTTGGCAAAGCGTTCAGCAATTGCATCGTCCAATGCCACGACTTGCACCTCGTAACTCAAAACTATTTTTCTACCCGCGTTTTGCTCCTAATTGTTCATCTGGTCTGGCGCGCGCTATAGTTTGTCGCTGGCAGCGCCAAAATAGGGGTTGCTTGACGTCGGGCAAGATTTTGAGTACGTTACTGCAGACCACATTCAATCAACAAATTCATGTGTTTTTCTGCCAAAATCTGCATGGTTTTAGCCCATTGAACAGGCATGGAAAGCTTGTCTCAGTGCTAAGGCGTGGTTTTGATTTCCACCGATGCTTTATGCAACACAGGTACGACGGTTTGAAATCACCGCAATCTTTCGCAGACTAAAAGTCGTTTTGCTGTACTCAGCCAATGCCTCACTGGCGGTGATCTCATCAATTCACAATGCGATGGTACAGACTATCTAACAAAACAGCCTCGCCCAAAGCCCCACTACAGCATGGCATTACTCAGACACACGAGCGCAGTGCCAGCAACTCACGACTTGACGGACTGTTAAAATTGGCAGGGTTAACAATTCTGCCAGTTTCTCGGCAGATCTGGCATAAATCCAATGACTCGTTCATCACTTAAACCTCAGACTCAGCCGCCGCCTGTGTATCCATGCCTAAAACCAGCTGAGGTCATTAGGCTCTGCCAATGTCTGCATGAACCAAATATACCGCATCTTTTAGGTTAATCACACCTGAGGCGACCAGTGCGACAACATTCGCCCAAGCAACGTCCAGCTAGATATAAAGGTGAGATACCATGATGATTAAATCATCTGTACGCGTTAAATTGCGACACTGCTTGCGAAAGCAGCGTTGGAGTGTATCTCGGTTTTATGTAGGCGCCTTCATCGGCTGTAATCTGCCACAAATCAAAAACCCAAGGCATCACTAGCTTCCAGCAAAAGTTTGCTGAACAAACATCAAAACGACTGGAGCAAGTCTCATTCATCAGCGCCCAATGGTCGCGAACCTGTACCTCGATTCACCGCAATTCGTCTTGTTTCTGTTACCACATGTTACCCATTCTTCATAAATTTTAAAAATTGTGTAAAAAGATTCATTGTATCACAAAAACGAACATCTGTTTACACGTATTAAAAACTATTGGACCGATATTTAACTATTTGTAGCCAATTTGTTGTCGGGAAACTGGTTTTTGGTGTTGTCAATGATTGAATACATAAACATCAATGAGGTAATAGTCAAGCCCTTATCAAATAAGAACTTGACTTTTATATCAATCAACAATGGATTAGCCTTCTTGACTGACCTTAAATAACTGGCGACCACGATAAAAACCATCTTTGGTAGCGTGATGGCGGATGTGTTTTTCACCAGTGGTTGAATCATCGCTTAAAGTAGCCACGCTGATACGGTCGTGAGAACGACGCATATCACGGCGTGAACGGCTTTGCGGTTTCTTTGTTGAACGGCCATGATAGCTCCTAAAATCTAATCATCAAGGCAAACTCTCATTGCCCATAAAAAGTGGTTGGGTGCGTGTCTATAGTTTGTTATTTCAAAACTAAACTCGACAGTTAGATGAAGCTCAGCACTAAATTTGCGATTATACTAAAAATATAAAATTTCAATCAATATTTTCAGATTTTTGATGAGCGTCATGGTGAATCAGTCATGATTTTTGGGTAGTTGCCCCTTTAATTGTGATAGTACCAAAAATGGATTGTCTGCTTTTCTTTTAGGGCTCGAAAGCTCTGTAACGTTATGGGCAATTTGACAATTTTCATGACGAGGGCGACAAAGGCAAACGTAACAGTAGTTCATCTTCTAATAAATCTTTGATAGGCATGTTTTGCGATTATCAGGACAAACTTCATCTAAAAACACAATTCAGCATTATTGATACTGGCAATCTGACTTTTCATTATATAAAATCGCTAAAGTGTAGTTTCGATAAATCAACAGTGATTGGCAGTAAACGCGCTGACATGCAGCTGTACATGATTTTAGAATGTCATAACTGGAGCACAAAATACCACTAGTTATGGTGTTGGATGGTGATTTGGCTGAGTGTGTGTTTTATCCAATACTTGATAAAGGCGAGAAAAATTCACAAATTGCTACTTGTCCAGACCAAAACAAAACTAATATCTGCCCATTTTTCTATATAAAATATTGGCGGCATCTGTGATTTTTGATTTTAAAGGAATCATTAGAAGATAAATGTGTCATTGTAGTTTTTAAATAGTTGTTGAATTGATTTAAGTTTACGCATCGTTAGTCAATGCTATAATGTAGTCTTATTTTATAATTATGATTAATTTTAAATCCAGCTATCGCCTTACGCCCACAAAATTGTCATTCTAACCCCAAACCTATTTTTAAAACTTTTCAAGATATAAAAACCCTCGATGTTGTTGTGAAATAAAAATTTAATCACCCACATAGATGATTATCACGATTACCACATGGCAATGATTTATCTCAAAATCAAAATGACGATAAGCTTACTCAATGGCTAATTCATTTGTTTTACGGTATTTTTGCACAATATGGACGGTGTCCAACCATCTTAGTGCGTGGTGATGGTGAACCAGAATATTTTGCCAGTCGCGATGACAATCCTGCACGCATTGAATTTGCTCACGGTCGCAGTGCTACATGAAATCAGCATATTGCTGTGGTGGACGCGTCAATTAGATGATTTTGGTTATTAGTATGTTGTTGATGGGCGTGATGGAAGCACCCAAAAGCTATTTGAGCAAGTAGAAATCAAACCTCAAGCTATTGAATGTTTATTAAATTTGCTGGGTCATATTTTTATGTATCACGGATAATTTAAATGCTGAGTTTTGATACATCAACACGTGTGCCAGTGATGTTTATCTGCGCAGTGATACAAAATCCGCAGTTTTTATCCAAAAGATGCTAAAAGATTAATTTGGTTATAGATTTATATTTATTAATTTAGCAATATGATATCAATACAATTATCAGATTGTATTGAAGCTGCTGTTAGTGAACGTTTTAATAGTTTTGCCAATAATATTCCCACTTCAAACAACAAACACACTTGGAATGGCTAACATTAACATAGATAACCCATCAGGTGGTGTTACCAGTGCTGCAATAAAAACACCCTACAATCACATATCAGGACTTTTAATAAGTTTATCGGTACCGATAATATTTAATAATACCAAAAGTAAGTGGCAACTAGTATTTCAAAAACAATGCCAAATAATAAAAATAATTTTAATACAAAATCCAAATAACTATTAATATCTGTCATTGGCAAAACATTATCTGGAGAAAACAGCACCATATGAAAGCAGGTCAATACTACAGGGCAAAATGCCACACCAACATAAATAAAATAAATTGCTGATAATACATAAGGGATGGCAATGCGTCGAGTTTATATAGCAGGCGAAATAAACAAAGCTGGACTAATAACAATAAAAGGAATGCTGATAAACTGCCATAAAGAACGTTAATTTAATGGGCGCAATAAACGGAAGTAACTTCTGTGGGCAATGATGCTGGCAATATCGGGCAGAGGAAACCAAAGGCGATCGGAAATAAAATCGTATAATGTGCGACTAAACCTACCAATCACTCAAAACACAAACTAAAACCGCAAAACCATGCGACCAGACGAGTGCAGGCAGCCCAGCAAATGCGCCAGACTAGGCATTTCGCCTTTCAATCAGATATGTGGTTTGATAGTGTTCATGATGTGGGTATATTGATGGATCGATAGAGCAGTTTATCTGCTTTTATAGTTGCGCGAAAAGCGCATTGCTAGGCGACGCTTTTATCATAACTCACCCAATGCGCAACGACCTGATAATGGCAAAAGTGAGTTTCTTTTGATTATCGGTTAATCTCAACGGCTTCGTAATGTTTGTCTTTTGAGCCATCTTGACACGTCTGCACTAAGGCTACCGGATTTTTAAATCTTGCTCAGAGGCTCGAATTTTAGCACTCGGTTTCAAATTGTTTTCGCAACTGATTTAATCTAAAATACTGGCAAATCTTTGTCATAATTTTGTGGTTGGTGTTTGTTTGTGTTTTTGGTTTTGTGTGTGTTTGGGGTTTTTTTTTGTTTGTTTGTTGGTTTGTTTCTTTGATTTGTGTGAATTAGGATCTTGATTGATGCAGAGCTGTCCTTGCAGCTTTTCGTTTTTCCTCGTCTTTAACCGCACTTTTAAAACCTCGCACAGCTTCTAAATCTGCCAGCATTTTTAATTTGCTGGCAATGTACCACAATCACCACTATCACCAGCCAGTGAGTTAAAGAAAATCCGCCCATATTTTTACCAATTTGTAAAATAAGTGTCATGTCAAAACCAGTTTTACGGTTTACCAAATTTATGCGGCTGTATGATGTAAACACTCGAAATTAAAATTTAATGTATCGCAGTTCCGGCATCATCAATACCGAAAGCCCAAAACGTCTCAAGCTAATCCAGTTAAAATATCGTTTGATGATAGCGTCACCCGCCAGCGCTACTACAGATGAAACCAAACATCGGCGACTTATATAAATAAATCGCGCGCGCTGTGGAAAATCTTGCCCCAGTTTGATGAAGGCTGTCTGCAGTTCTTGGCGGCACGATGGATTCTCACCCGCTTCTTCACCAACTTTTTCTAAAACCGGTCGTTCGCACCTTGTGATCTAAACTGCAACATAAGAGTCCGTCCTTATTGGCAGCTCGCGCTGGTTTTAAAATCATATCTAGTTTTGATAAAAACATCTGGAGGTAAGATGCTCGGTAGCGCATTTTTGCATGGTTGCGGGCACCGCAACTTATCACTGCTGGTCGGTCGACATTATCGCCAAGTTTGCCAAGTGTGATTTGCCATCTAGCTGGTAAACAGCTTTGTCTCGCCCGCATGCGTGCAAGCAATACCGCCGACTTGAGTAATGGTACAGCAAATCGCATCGCCATCACAATCGCAGGCAACATCATGCACACCAGTCGACGACCACTCGCTTTGCGCCTTTGTACCAAAGCTTTGTTTCGGCTACGACTAAAACACACCCATCTGGCTCAGTAGCTACAGGTCAGTCTTCTAAGGCTTCAAGCGTTTTATGCTATGCCATCATTAAAACCGCCTGCGTCTTTATCTTGGAGTAATGGCAGGCACGCCCATCTGACTAAACTGAATTTCACTCAAGCCGGCAGTCATACCCTTGATTTTCCTTTAGATCACAACCAAATTCTAACATAAATCTGAAGGATAAAAAGTTAGATCACTTGAAATCCAAGAAGAATTGTTAGATTATCATACACACCCACCTTAAGACTACTTTTGTAGGCAAATCGGGTAGAATGGCTTAGCCAACTATTAAAAGAGGACAACTCATGAAACTAAAAACCAAACGTGAAAGGCCAAGTCGTTTTACAGCGAACGGTTTGGCGTATCAAGCATTCAAACGCCACATTTTGACCCACATCTGCAAGCGTATCCGCTGAATTGCGTGGTTGCGTGATGGTTCAGCGCCTCAGACGTGGTCGTCCATTCGTCAAGTATGTGCCCATACATTTAATGCCCATACAATTTATTTAGAGATGGCTCGTGTAAACGTGAGCGGCTAAAGCACCGCCGTCATAAAAGTTCTAGCTCGTGCAAAAGGTTGCACTACGTGCCGTTCTCGCGAGAAATCGTGTTGCTGTACGTTGTCAGCGAAAGCTGGTCAATACGCTTATCGTACTGTCGTAACAAAAACGTACTTTCCGCCGTTTGTGGATTGCTTCGTATCAATGCAGGCGCTCGCTTAAATGGTTTGCTTATAGCTGCCTTATCAACGGCTTGAAAAAGCCAGTGTAGAGATTGACCGTCGTGTCTGGGCAGATATTGCCATGCATGCGATGCGGCAGCTTTTACTGCAATCTGCGAAAAAGCAAAGTCAAGACTTGCTTAAAACTTAATGCACTAAGTTGAATTTAGTAAAACAAGCCCGCTATGCGGGTTTTGCTTTTTGGTGGTTAATTAACCAAAAACTTTAACCTAAACCGTTATAATAGGCGTTTTTAATTATTTACAAAAACATCTATGAAAAATTTTAGCATCCATCAACAAAATCATTTTGCTTCGGTTACTTTTCATGAAGAATTGATTAAAAATACAATCAGCAAGCACCGCGTTATACTCTTACCCAACTCGCTTTAGAGTTTTTCTCCTATTAGCTCAGATGATTCCATTGAGCAGCATATTTTACCGCGATTCTAAACGACCTTTATCATTATATATTCACATCCCGTTTTGCCGTCATCTTTGCTATTACTGTGGTTTGTAATAAAATCATTACCACAGCGACTCGGGCGATTACCTAGGATTATTTCATTTTGCTGAAATTTTTGCATAAAAATCGTTTTTAACTGCCTCATTACAAGTAAAACAGGTGCATTTAGGTGGCGGCACCCAACATTTTTAAGTGATGATGAACTGATTTTTTGCTGGCAATTTTAAAACAGCACTTTGATTTTGTTGACGATGGTGATTTTCAGTGGAAATTGACCCAAGAGAACTTCCCTGAGAAAATACGTTAACTGTTTTAAAAATCTGGGTGTAAATCGCTTAAGTTTTGGGGGTTCAAGATTTGGAAGAAAAAGTACAAATTGCTGTCAATCGTGCTCAACCTGAGCATTTGATTGAGAATGTGATGACTTTCGTGCTAGGCAACTGGATTTAAATCCATCAATATTGATTTAATTTATGGATTGCCTCATCAAACAGTAGCTAGCATGCAACAACGATTCAGAAGATTATCGCATTATCGCCTGATCGGTTATCGCTATTTAATTACGCGCATTTGCCGTCGCGTTTTTACCCCACAAAAACGCATCACGAAGCTGATTTACCCAGCCCTGAAAGTAAATTAACAATGTTTAAAAAATGCCATACCGCTTTTAAAACCAAGCCAATTATCAATATATTGGCATTGACCATTTCTGCAGAAACCATCTGATGAAATGGCAAAAGCTCAAAAGACAGGGGCGGTTGCATCGCAATTTTCAAGGATATACCATACTTGGTGAATGTGGACTTTATTGGGTTTTGCTCAGTAGCATCAGTCAAATTAGCGAACATATGTTACAAAATCCGACCAGCCTTTATGATTATCAAGAAAAATTCATGCGAAAAATTTTTACCTCGCAGTCAAACATGTTCAAGCCAGTCCAAAAAGATGCATTACGTCGTGATGTGATTATGAATATTGTGTCACGATGTGATGGATTTTGGTTGATTTAAACTTGTGATTTTGGCATTAGATTGCCAGTATTTTCGTTGAAGAATTGCCCAGCGTTTGCAACAAGATGATGATTTGTTGAAAATTGATAAAAATGGTGTGCAAAATTTTACCTCAAAGGACGTATTTTAGGGCGTATTGCCATGGTGCTTTGATGAATATCTGTTAAAAACATCAAAAATCATTTTTCCCGTGTGATTTAAATCCATAATAAGATATAAGATTAAAGGGTATGAAATGAAAGTTTTGAAGTCTGGAGACATCTTGCGATGAAACAGACTGGCAATTTATGACAGCTCAAATGAATGGCGGACAGGGCGGTATTTTAGCGCAAGTACTTTACAGTCAGATACAGCTGCACGCTTTATGGTGGAGTTGTGCCAGAACTTGCCAGTCGCGACCACATCCGTAAATTGGGTACCACACTATTTGATGAGCTTTTTACAAAAAGCAAATATGGACAAAACTCAAATCGACGCGGTTACATGATACAAAAGGTCCAGGATTTCATCAGCTTTGATGACGGGAGCGTTATTTTGAAGAGCATTACCTTATGGGTTTGGGTATCCCAGCAATTGGTGCATCATATGGAAGGACATTTGTTAGCGCCACTGCTTGACCATGACAAATCCGATGGTCAAAGATTGCACCGCATTTGTTTGCCTCTGGTATCAGGGCGGTCATACGCAATGCTACTGCATGCTAAAAATTGGGTGATTAGGAAAATTTTGGGCGAATCATTGATGATGCAGTGGGGAATGTTTTGATAAACTGCAAAATGCTTTCGATTGGCTTATCCTGGGGTCCAAATATCGAAAAATTGGCAAAAATGGCAATAAAAACGCTTATGCTTTTACCGCGTCCCATGCCGGATAAGGGGCTTGATTTTTCATTTAGTGGCATGAAACAGCAGTACACAATTTTAATCAAAGTATACCCAAGCAGTGATGATAATCCAATAGTGCGTGCGGATATTGCATGCTAGTTTTCAATTTGCGGTTATTGACATTAACAAAAATGCATCAAAGCTCTAACACAAACAGGATTATTTGACTGTAGGGGGTGTTTCAGCAAACAGTCAGCTTAGGAATCGAACTGCAAATGCCACATGGGTGCAAGTGTCTATTATGCCCTCAGTCATTATGTACTCGACAATGGAGCGATGATTGCTTATGCAGGGTTTTGTCGGCTTAAAGCGGGTCAGTTTTGATGGTTTGTCAGTAGGGTGTGTTCCTAGATGGGATATGCAGACACTTAAATTTTTAAGTCCATGCCATTTTTAAAATATTAGCTACGGCAAATGGTGTAATCATTATCGCCAAAATACTGCCCGCGCCAAGCAGCGCTAAAGTTGGTAAAGCATTCAGCCCTGTGGCAAACAAATCCACTGCGCCAGTAGCAAAAATCAGCACAGGTAACTGCATAGGTAGGGCGATGAGTGGTACTAAAATTGCTCCATTGTTAATGTTAAACTGCTGGCAATGGCAGATAACATCAGTAGCAGGTGAACCAACCACGATGGACAGCATGAGTATCAAGGCTTCACCAATGGGCAGTCCAAATAAAGGCACAGCAAACAAAGACAGTAAGCTCGACAAATCCAGCACCTAAACAGCCAGTGCATGCCTAGACGCACTCAATACCCAAAACGATAAAGGCGCCGATGATACCACAAGCTGACTTAATGTACCATTGTCAAAATCTGGACGAAACAAATCATCCACACCAATTACCAAGATAATAGCACCGCTACCCAAACCGCCGAACTTGCCAGACGAAGCAGTAGTTTGCCCACCGCCTACCGCCAAAACAAATAAGGTAATAACTGTAAAAACAGTACTAAAGGATAAAGCCATTGCACGGCTTTTTGTCGTTTAATATGCCACCTCTCTGGATAAAATTTGTTGATAAATTCCACGATCTCATAGAGCAAAATCCGCTAAATTTATCGTCATAGTTGTTCCTTGAATCGTCTGATGACTGGTTGTTAGTATGGCGCCACCGAGTTTGGCAAACGCTTGCATTCGGTCTTCTATTTGTGCAGTCATGCTTTTTATCTACAGCGGTTGAGGTTCATCAAGCAGCCAAAGCGGAGCATGCTCATGGCGTGACAAAAAGCCTTTGCCAAACCAATGCGTCTGGTCTGACCTGCTGAAAGCTGACTGCTGGGCGTTTCACCAAGCCCCACAAAACCAACATCGTCCAGCTTTATCTAAAAATATCTTGATGGTAATCCACATCATATATTGACAATAAAATGCTACAATTTTGATAAACCGTCAAATCGGCGCTAATACCTAACTGATGAGAAATATATACTAAAGGTGATTTTTAATTAAACCAGTTTGTGTTGGCAAGTCCTGCAATTTGGTTAAATAGGGTGGTTTTTCCCAAACCATTTTCACCAATTAAACGACAAATATCACACTGGTTTCAAATTAAAAATTAAGTTCCTGGCAAAGAATAAAATTCACCTCGTTGTACGCTTAAATCATCCAAAACCAACAAAGATTTCTCATCTGTATCCGTCATAAATTATACAATCCACTGCAAAAATGTTAATCATATCAAAATTTTTGTTAAAAAGATAAAATTTGTAAAGAATCAACAAAATTTAAGTCATGCTCCTAAATTTTTGTTATGCTATTGGGCGAAAAGATAAGAATAGAAGTATTTTGATTTATGTTAGAAAAATTAAAACAATTTTTACTCGATTTTTGTTGCTTCCAAAATAATGAACATCGCTACTTACCTGCTTCAATAAAACGGATATTCTACCAGATACTTTACATGCATCGCAAAATAAAACCATCTGCAGATGAGCTCACCAGTTGCCAATCACCATCGAATTAAAACTGGCTTGATGATCAAGGCTGGCGTTATGACCATCGCCCACCCAGGAAAACGCCAGTCGTACTCATCATTTGATTTTGGATTTACAGATAAAAATAACTGGCGATTGACGTGTATTTTCTGCATTAATGAATCCAATCAATTAGTTACTTTGTTTGAGTAATTGAAGAAAGCATTCCAACGTATCACTATGCTCAAAACTATGGTGGAAACTAGTCAGGCAAACATGAAAATAGGCTATGGTAATTTAGAACTAGACCCTTATGATGGCGAACTACGCGCCAAAGTATCATTTGATGGAGAGTTTACCAGCATTAGTGATAGGGCGCTAAGCTGTTATGTGCAAGCAGTATCTGGTTTGATAGATATTGCCTCACGACATCATCAAAACACCAAGCAAAAATACAATGTTTAGCAATAATGTCAATGATTATTTGAAGCAACTGATGAAGGGATGTGGTGGTTGATGATAAACATCAAAAATTTTTGTGGCAACCACAGCAAAACAGTAATTAATGCTTAACTTGATTAGGTAAATGCAGCGCTTTGTTTTGAATAAAATGATGCACTTTTTGACTAATCTGTCGCAAAACCAATTTTTGGCAAGTAGTTGCAAGGCATGCTAAAAATCATCACCAGCTTTATGGAAAATTTCTGGATAAACCCATCGTTTTTGATGGCGATACCTAAATGATTCATATGCACCTGTTGGGTGCAGCTTACCCGTAGTGGGAATTAGTTGATATTTGGCAAATTTATCATTAGTGGTTTTGATTATGCTAATTTCTGAGTAAAAGAGTTGCGGTCTTTTCAGGCTGATCGTGCATGACATAAAACGGCGTACCACGTTGTAAAATGTAAAGCGATTGTCTGAGGGAAGGTCGCTCTGCCTTTCAAAAGGTGCAATCGTGCCGATACAATTTATTGATTTTGTGGTTGGCTAAAACAACGTTTGATAGGCGCCTCGAGTATGGGTTTTTGCTGATTAAGATTAGCCCAGCTTTCGTTTCTTTGTCTAAGCGGGTGAATAGGCGACAAATCTGGATTTTAGTATCATGCTTTTAGTCGTGTTAAAAGTGTCTGGCTTACTAACGACCAGAGGGTGTAACGGCATGTTTATCCACCACGATAACTTCGCTGATTTTCAAAAATTATTTGATAATCAAACGGAACAACAATTTCATCTTTAACTCTCGATAATAATAAATAAAGACACCATGCTGATAGGGTGAGTCTCCAGTTAGAGCCTTGCCTCTTTGGTTGAAAAATTAAAACGATTTAAAAATCGCATTTGCCAAAATGGTTTTATCATATGGGAAAATTTTCTGACATAAAAATTCAAAATTGTTGCAGGTGGATCGGTCGATTTTTCCAAATATACCGTGCTGGCACTCACCCATTTAACATTGGCGGAATCAATTTTTGTATGTTATACATGTATCGCTGTTTGATGAGCTGGTTATAAGCGTTTTTACCGCCAAAGCTATCCAAAAAGATGACGTCATTGGCATTTATCCAAAGTTTGTTTTATAGGATGATGCCTTTAACGGCATTACTAACAGCTGTAATGTTAGATAAATCACCATCACTAAAAATGCGCTTTTAGAGATTTTTACCATTGGTTAGTAATCTTTGCTCGTACTACGCCATTAACACCAGATGCTCGCACAAAAGGTGTATACCAGCGATTATCCAATTGATAGTAAACGTTACTGCTGGTACCGCTGACGATGTCATTGGGTGTTTTTACCAGTGCTCTCACCCAGTTTTGATTGGACTGTTGTTTTGATTAAAACCGTATGAGCAAAAACTTGTTCGTGATCATGCATGATAAGTCGATGCCACCAAATCCAGATGCTCGAATACCAAGACTTTGATTGCAAATACACGCCCTGCCCATCTTTTTGTATGGGAAAATCACCAATAAAATCCAGATGTTGGTAACATTGCTGGGCGATGCTTTGATAAAAATAAGTGGATGATTGGTATCAAAACCGTAACCACTGATGTTTTGATTTTCGCGAGTAATGATGATCTCTAGAGTGCCTTCAGTGATTTTGGCAAAGCAGCTGCAAAACTCGCCATGACGACTGTGAATATCAATATCCAATAAAAATTGCTTGGCGCTAAAATGGATTCGTGCTTTGATGCTGGTTTCACATAAATTTTGCCATTTTTAACACCCAGTGTGCTAAAAACCATCGCCATAAGCAAATGCCCGATTGTCCATTGCTGTTTGCGCCAATCAACTTTCTATCTTTTAAAATATAAAACTGAGTTGTCATGACATTAAATCTTGTAAAGGTTTGGAAACATTTTTGGGATGCTTGGCAACAACACCTTGATAATATTGATAAATTTTTTGTAAGTCATTTTCAATATCGCCACTAGGATAAAAAGGCGACATAAATGAAGCTGTTTTTACCATAATCAATTGCCACAGGAATGATGGGTACTTTGAGCATTTAATGCCAGATAATAAAAATCCAGTTTTCCAAGAGTTGGTATAACTTGTGCCTTCAGGAGCTAACGCTAAAATAATGGACGTTTGCTGGCAAACGTTCAATATTTGCGTCCAAAACGACCCTTTTATCACGGTCAATTGAAACTCGCGCCCATTTTGCGTAAAAATTAGCCAAAATTGGCACATAAAACAATTGTTTTTAGCTAAAATGGTCAATTGAATGTCCATTTCAACCAAAAGCGGCAGAACAAAAACACCGTCAAAATTAGATGTATGTGGTACTCCACCAATACGCTTGGGAAATGTTTGGCAAACGCCCACTGCTTCCAGCCAGTTAACTGATTGATGTAACTAGCAATATTAAAACACCACCACCACGTTTTGGGACGTTCGGCGGCAAAACCTAAATGCTGCATGACAATTGCTCATCTGTTGTTTAGATTTGTGCTAAATCACCTTTGGTTTCGTAGCCAGTTTTACGGTCAGCAGCTCGTTTTTGGCAAGTAGCATGTCCATCACGGCTTTGGTGTGAGAAATGTCATCCAAATCTAATTGCACCAGCCGTCTGGTATCTGGATTCATTGTTGTTTCTCGTAAATAGTTCGGCATTCATTTCACCCAAACCTTTAAAACGAGTGATTTGTGGTTTTTATTTTTAGCTTTTTAGAATCACTTTTTAGCTCATCTTCATCTAAAAGCGTACATAAACATCTTTTGCCTACATCAATTCGATATAAAGGTGGCATTGCAACATACATGATGACCCGCTTTCTACCAATGCTGAAAAATGTTGAACAAATAGTGCGCAAATTAGTGTTGCGATGTGTAATCCATCACTACTCAGCATCGGCTAAAATGCAGATTTTTCATAACGCACCATTCAGATAAATCATCACTGCCCTGGGCTCACACCAATCGCAATCGCAATATCGTGAATTTCTTGACTGGATAAGACGGTATCTGCAGAAACCTCCCAGTGTATTTAAAATTTTACCTCGCAGTGGCAAAATTGCTCCGATAATGGCGGTCGCGTGCTTTGTTTGGCACCGCCGCCAGCGCTATCACCCTCAACTAAAAACAGTTCTGTCTCCATCTTTTAACAATCACCCTTACAATCAGCAAGTTTTCCGGGCAGGGCAGGTCCTTGTACCACTTTTTACGAGCAACTTTTTGGGCAGGATTTTAGGCGTTTGTTGGCTTTGGTAATGGCAAGTTCGGCAATGGCTTTAGCAGTATCAGGATTTTGATGTAGCCACAAACCAAAACTATCTCTTTGGCAGAGCGTTGCACCAAAGCGAGCTGCTTCACGACTGGATAACCGTTCTTTGCTCTGTCCACCAAATTGTGGTTCGGCAAATTTTTAATGACAGAATGTAGCACACACCATCCCAAACACTCTTCAGCGGTTAAACGCACACTGCGCGGCAATAGATTGTGTAAATCGCAAAATTTCTCGCAAAAGCCTCTAAAATACCTGTTCTAAGACCATTGACATGAGTGCCGCCTTGACTGGTTGGAATGAGATTAACATAACTTTCTTTGGATGGTAGTCCTGAATCTTCCTGCCAAGCGATGGCAAATGTTGCCCCGCCCTCGTTCTCCTCCTTTGGCTGGTTCTTGATTAAAATAAAAATGGCGTACTGGGCAAAAGTCTCGGCTTGTTTGGTTTGCTCGGTTAAATATTCGATAACCCATCACTGTATTGCCAACTTTTGGGATAGTTGGCTCTCATTATCATCAATATTTTCATTAACAAAATCAATTTTTAGCCCTGCACACAGCACCGCTTTTGGCTTTTAGGTGTTTAAGCGCTTTGATGGAAAATTTGGGATTGTCAAAATAACGACCATCCACCCAAAATCGCACTTGAGTGCCGCGTTGTTTTTGCGCTGTGCTTCTTGTTTGCGAGTTGACTAACAACGTTTCCATGCTCAAAAGCCATGTATATTCTTGACCATCTCGCCAAACAGTAACTTCAACACGGTTAGATAGGGGCGTTTACAACGCTGATACCTACGCCATGCAGTCCGCCAGAAATAGCATAATTGTTCATGTGCTAAATTTACCACCAGCGTGCAGGCGTGTCAAAAATCAGCTCAATGCCAGATTGCCCAAAATTCTGGATGGATATCAGTTGGCATACCACGCCCATTGTCCAAAACTGATAATGAGCCATCCGCGTGCAAAGTTACGCAAATATTCTTTTGCAAAGCCTGCCAAGGCTTCATCAACTGAATTATCACTGACCTCTTGAGCAAGATGGTTTGGGTCTTGTGGTGTCAGTATACATTCCAGGTCGGCGACGAACAGGATCTAAACCTTCTAAAAACTTCTAAATTTTTGTGCAGTGTAATGCGTCATTGTCTTATCTATTCACTCAAAAATTTTATTAACTATAAATTATCACAAATATTCTAAAACTAGGTCAATTTATTGCCTCATATTGTACTCGATAAATCAAGATAAATTAAAAACTATCAAATAACCGTTATGATAAAAGCTGTTTAACCAAAATTGACCACTGTATCAACTCTGCACATCATACTCACTAAAAGCGGTGGTCGCCACCTTCTTGACAAAAGACCTCCGCACCTTTTAGCGAAGAAAAATTGAGCCGTTTTTCACTGGGCAATGGTTCATCTCGCCATTTTGTAACAATACTTTGATTTTATTGGGGTAATTTACTTGAATGGGGTGTTTTTAAACCATGATAAATCTTGAGTGTAAAATCTGCCAACCATAAACGGTGAGATAGATGACGCTGTCAGGATTAAGGGTTTTGAGTGAAAGTTATCCGCTCAAAAATCTTTGAAAAGCTTAAGTCAGGACGAATGTTTGGATTGAGTAAAAATAGCAGGTCTGCCAGTTATATCACTGACTAGGCTGCAAAGCATCCACTCAAGCGATGAACCAATCAGTACAGAATTTGGGTAGTTTTGTATTAATTGCAAAATTTTTGCTAAAGCCTGTTCATGGCACGCAATTTAGATTGGGGCGATGTGTTTGAATAAAGATGAATTTTAGCTGCATCACTGGTGATACAGCTTTAGTGGCATCTGCTAGAATCTAGTCCATGTAAATAAATAATGTGCATAGTTATGTCATTTCAATAAGAAAGAATGGTTAATTTTAGCGGATTTGATTTGATAAAAATCATGATAATTTACCAAAATACCAAAACATACCTTAATTTATCTAAAACGGTTTAATTGTAAAAATTAAAATAAAATCAATAAATTGTAAATTCAATAAAAACATTAAGCTCAAAGATTAAAAATCTGATATCAAACTTATAAAGATTGGTTTCATGCAGAATAAATTTACAACAATTTGACAAAAATCTCAATATAAACTGGGTTGAGTTGTTCTTAGTGATGAGCGGTTATTGATGATGCTCAATTTTTCCAATTCAGCTTTGACTTTATTGACGCCATCCTGACTTAATACATTATCTAAATTTTTCCAAACGCTGTGATAAGCCAAAGCCACCATTTTTCATTTCTTGGCGAGCATCTTCAATTGTCCAGTTTTGATAAATTATCCGCATACATTGCTGTTACAATGCCCCGTACGGTCAGCCCGTGATAACAGTGTAGTAAAACTGAACCGTGCTTTTGTTCTTGTTTGATAGTGTGTGAGCCTGGCAATATCAGATGGTTTCTGCCTTTAAAAAGTTAAAAATAGATTGTTGATTAATTTGATGGATTGACCTTCAACTAATTGCTCATTATCATTGCGGTCAAAACACCTTAAATTAATAATGGTTTTATACCAACTGCTCAATGGTTTTTTTGTCACTGCAATAATGATTCGCTACGATACAAAAGATTATCTACTTGATGTAAGTTGGCATCAGCTTTAATGATTTTTGCCCAATGTGTAGGACGATTTTTGAATAATTTCAGGTTGTTTTATTGCACAACGCATCAATAAAATAAACAAAGAGATGACCGCAATATTTTTCATAAATACTCCCTGATAAATTATGATAAAATAAAAACTATAATTCACTAAATTGTGATAATTTATTCGTTGTAAAATACTTGTTATGTCCACAAAAGTAAAACCCATCTAATTTAAAATAGTTAGATGGGTTTAAATGACAAATCTCAAATTGATATCAAATTAATTTTGATTAAAATGGTTGTTTTTATATCATTTTTATAAAATGTAAATTATAAAATGCTTTTAAAATCAATCAATTAAATATTAACCTGTCAAAATTGAAGTGTGAATACGTAAAAATAAAGAATAAAAGACTAGATTTCAGATTTTATTTTTACACAATGTACTTACTATAAAATACCAAACAGATAATATTTGTCCATAAATTCATTGAGTTGATTATGCCATTTTTACACTTATTGACTCAATCACGATTAAATCCACTCATCAGTCAGTGAAACTTTTTCAAAATTTGACACAATATTGAACCATGTTAATGTTCCGAGTGGTTGAACGTCAAAAATTTTATCACGTTAAACGATGATCATTTTTAAAAAGGGAACGTGGAAAAATACGGGTAGAATACTCACTCCCCACAATGGCAACATTAATTTTCTTCATATTTGCTATCCTTTAATTAATAAAATTGTGTCAGTAAGATCGTTTCTATCTCATCTACCATTTAGGTTATTTATACAGAATATCTAAATAGATTTAAATTTTGAACATCTTTTTCCCTAAATAAAAAGAACCAAACCAAAAATCTTGTGCTGTAAGTTAGCGCAATTAAAATCTGCAAGAAAAGTCAAAATAAAAGACCGCTTGCGGTTCATCAGTACACTGAAATAGGCAAAATCTACTTGCAGTAATAAATAGGTAACAACCTCGTTGCACAAAACGAAAATATCATTACAGCGGCAATAATCAGCCAACAAGCTGGAATAAGCCTGCGTGCAGCTAACGTTCAAGATCTAAACGGTAGCCATTTTGGAATAAATTAGCAATAGGTTTCCAATGTGAACCCCAAATGTACACCCACTAAATTTAGCAACTAATTGGGTGCTGGTCATATGAATTTTTCTGCATTAAAATTGTAGAGTGGAATAGCATTTCCACCAATAGATGTTTAGAAAGCATAATGCCACTGATACAAGCGGTTAAAATAACAGTTGCACTGGACTGCACTTTGCAAAATGCGAGTAGCTGTTATAACTGCCTGAAAAGGTCTTTTTGAGCCACCATGTATTCAGTGAAAGATGTGAGATAATCAAAGCAAAAAGACCAAGCCGAGCCATTCGTGCGTGATTTCTTCATAAAGATGATAGCCATAAAAGAGAAAGCAATATTGCCGTTAGAACCAAATCTTGAGCGAGTTGGAAGATATTTTTCTTCATAAAATTGAAATTTAAATGGTAGGGACATCGCTGCGTGTCCCTACATTTATTTCTTGTATAACCATTTTCGGTTAAGAATTTAGCTAATCTTTTTCCACTTGTTGTTCAGCCCTCACCGTTTTATGCAAATACGCTTCAAAACCGTTTTTCGCGTTGGCTTGTGGTTGAAGTTGCTGAACTATCTTTATCCGTTCCACCCAAACGACTGCCACCGTGACCAACCACCACCGGCACAATATTTTTCCCACTAAAGTCTACATTGCTCGAGCAAAGAATAAAGCGCCATTGGCATTTTGTACCACCAAATCGGATAGACCAAAAATACCGTATTCATACGGTTATCATGCCAAGACAAGTGAAATCGTGGCATTTGTTTTGGGGCAAAACGTATTTGCAAACCGCTGGCTTTAAAGCAGCGTTTAAAAAGCACTCCAGTAAGCTATGAATGCATTGCCGGCGATAATTGGGATGCTTTTGTAAATGCGTTTTTCTGATACCGATGACCAATGGGTGGGTAAGCAACATACTAAAGCGATTGAAGGTAACAACTGTCGGATTCAGCACAGATTAAAGCAGAGCCATTAGGCGCAGTTGCTGTTTTCCAAATCAATGTTTTATCATGTTAAATCTTTTTAATATTAGTTTTGGGCAATCAATCATCCCAAATAAATTTAACCCAGCACACTTTTCAGGACACCACCAATGTTTTAAATAAACAAGGAAATATGCAAATGAATAAATTAACGCAGGTCGCCCAAGCGCAACTAAAAGCAAACTTTCTGTTGCTGATGTCAGCGAGCAAGAGCGTATAAGCGGATTAGCTTTGATATGACAGAAGCCAATCATCGTGAACTAAAAATATGCGGCGGAACAGGGCGTAACCATTCGGGAAGTGCTGAATGGTTTAATTGATGAAAGTTATTGGCGAAAAGAAAAAATAATTGAAAAGCAGTGTTGATGGGTAACAACACAGCTTAAAAATTTTACAATATAAAACAATGTTATATGAATAATTTGTAAAAATCTCCAAAATTATGCAGGATTTGGGTGTTTGCAAATTAAAATAACTTATTTTGCCTTCAATTTTTAACCAGTCAAATTTACCATTTTTGCGCCGTAAAGCCCCGTTCTTCAGGTTGGGGATATGGCTTTTTAACTTTTTCCTGCCCACTCTTCGTATTGGGAAGTTTGATTTTTAACTGGTTTTTAAAATTCATTTTGCTATGATATTCTGTTTAAGGGCAGAATTTACAATTCAAGTGCAACAGCTACAAAAAAGACATCCATAAGCGATACTGCAAAAAAACATCAAAACATTGCAGGAGACCGAAAATGGATGCCTACCGTCATATTACGCCCATTGAGCGGGGTTGCATAATGACCTTGTTCAACCAGGGTCATAGCCCCGCCGCTATTGCCACCATGTTGAAGCGCCACAGATGCACCATCTTGCGCGAACTGAAGCGCAATAGCGATGGCGAAAGCTACGACGCCAGCAAGGCGCAGGAGAAATACGACAGCAGGCGTAAGCTCTGCCGCCGCAAGCGTAAACTTGATGACCCGGAACTTTTTGCCCTGGTCAAGGAGAGGTTTCTGAAACTGCACTGGTCGCCGGAGCAGATTCAGTACCGCTTGCGCCACGAAGGCCGCCCGCACGCCATCAGCTACGCGACTATCTACCGCGGTATCTACGCCGGGCGTTTCAATGACCCCGACTGGGTGATAAGCGGCAAGCAAAGGCTGCGCCACCGTGGCAAGAAGCGGCGGCGCAAGGGCGAGCCGACACGTGATAACTTCCCGGTTGAGCATGCGCTGTCGGAGCGTCCGCCAGAGGCACAGGCGCGGGAGCGCACTTGGCGATTGGGAAGCCGATACCGTTGCAGGCGTGGTGGGTGGTGCGGTGTTGCTGACGTTGGTCGACCGCAAAAAAGCCGCTATCTGCGGTGCGTCCGGCTGGAGAAGAAAGACGGCGGACGGCGTGAATGCGGCGATGATTGAAGCCTTGCGCGGGCAGACGGTGCACAGCATCACGCCGGACCGGGGCAAAGGAATTTGCGCGGCATGCGGTGGTGGCGGAGGCGTTGGGGATAAAAATATACATTCCCGCCGCCGTACCAGCCGTGGCAACGCGGGCACGAAACGAGAACACCAACGGCTTGTTGCGTGAATATTTTTCCGAAGCATCAGGATATTGCGCAATATTCTGATGATTACCTTGAAAAAGGCGGTGCTGGCATTGAATAACCGCCCGCGCAAATGTTTGCAGTGGAGGACACCTTATGAAGTACATTTTTGACAAGGCGTTGCACTTGGTTTGACACTCGCGTTTATTCCAACGGTTTAACAACGCAACAAGTGAGAGCATCACAGGCACTTCAACCAATACACCGATAACAGTGGCTACATATGAACTTATTTAATAACCTCATCTGGTAATTCACTTTCCGGTTATATAGATAATATTTTTATGGTCTTGATGCTTTTAATAAAAGTGAGTATTTTTCTTCTCTTGGTTTTTATGATTTATTTTATACAAAATTTAATTATTGATCTGCCTCAAAAAGTTAGACTCACGTTAATTCAAGGACTGAGTTCTGTATTGCACAGGGCTTAGCCCTTTTAGTCTCACTTAGAATACGCTCGTGATTGTAATAATGAATATATTTGTGAATAGTTTGTTCGAGTTGCTCAAATGTTTTCAAATCGTTTACCAAAATAACATTCCGTCTTCAATCGCCCTGAAAAAGCTTTCCATCGCACTGTATATCCAAAGCAATTTCCTTTTTCTTGACATACTTTGCATGATGCCATTTTGTTTCAATATCGCCTGATAACCTGCCATCTGATATTGCCATCCTTGGTCGGAATGCTAAAATCAGGCTTGCTCCTTGCGGGAGCTTTAGACAGCTTGTTTCATCATTCGCATTATTTGCTCAAAGTTTGGGCTTCGGGCAAGGTCATAGGCGATAATTTCGCCATTAAATAAGTCCTTAATCGGCGAAAGATAAAGTTTGCCTTTCCGCACATTTTAAACTCGGTAATATCCGTGACGAGCTTTTTCATTTTGGAGCGTTTGTGTGAAAAATCCTGTCGCAATAAATTCTCGGCAATTTTACCCACTTCGCCTTTGTGAAGAACGATATTTTTCTCTGCTTACATTTTCCTTTTTAATCAAGCTGTTGCATTATCGCTTGCACACGCTTATGGTTAATTGCACCGAACATTTTCTGCAATGCTAACGTAATACGACGATATTGCCATAATTGCCGTCATTTTTGCGATAAATCTCAACAATTTCCTGCCTAATTGCCACATTTTTATCAATTTTTAAGCTGTAAATGATAAAAGAATGAACAGCGTTTTTAAAACCTGTCAAATGGAGTAATATTTCCAAGGAAAAATTTTACCCTCAACATTTTTCATGATGGCTACTTTTTTCCGCATTTTTGCTTGGTTGAGTTCCGCAACTTTTTAGGTAAGCATTCTCCGCTTCAGTTCCAAAACCGATAACGCAAGCGTTCTTCTTCGGTTTTGGGTGGGGAGGTATTTTCGGTATTTCGGTTTCATTGCTGGTCGTCCTTTCGGCTTTGGAAATAAGCCGTTTATACCTTTGTTTTTTTCAAAGGATTGCAACCACTGGCTAATCACCCCTGAATTAGCAATACCAAAATGCAGACAAGCACTTTCTGCAGAAAATTGCCCTTTTGACCGCTTGTATGACGGTTAATTTAAATTCTGGGAATATTTTGCTTCTTACCCAGTACGGCTAAACGCTATTGATTCCATTATAGTTATATTGCGAAATCCAACGACGTAGCGTGGAGGCTTTAGCTGAAATTGTTGGCGAGGAGTGACAATTTTCCCGTTTTGGAGATGCGATCACTTCTTGTTTGAAAGATTGGTTGTATTTCGTCATAAAAATCTGCAACTTAATCGGTTGGTTTTTAGTCCAACTTTTTGGGGTGCAGATCAGACGCTCACTTTGTCGCCGATTTGAAATTCGCCAGCGTCATCGCCCACCGCACGACTACGCCTGCCCTGCATAACCTAAAGTCGCAGGGAACACAGAGTCAATCACATGCCCCTTCCCGATACATCATCTCGGCGCGTTTAGTCCCAAAGCGTGCATTTGATTTGCACTTCGCCTGATTTTGGGGCGAGTTTGTACATCAACGATTTTGCAGGACATCAGGCGAACCTGTTTTTGTAAATTGGATTTGTTTGCTCATTGTTTTTGACCTATATTAAAATGGGCGTATTTTAGCGTGTTAAAATAACAACAAGAATGGCGAAAAATGGGAAGTTGGTTTTTAAAAATGGAAAGATTGAGCGTTTTAGTCCGTCTGAAAAATGCCGTCTTAAAAAAGTGCGTTGTTTTTCAGACTGGTTTTGGTTGTCAAAAACTGTTTGAATAAAACAATGCCGTCTTAAAAAGCATCAAAGATGCAGAGTGCAACTTGTTGCACCATTTTCCCTGATGAAATATTGGGTTGGTGCAATGATGCACACTGCGAAACTGTTTGAAAATACAATGCCGTCTGAAAAAGTATTAAAGACCTTTTTCAGACGTGTAGCAAAAACACCGCTTTATCAAAAGCGGTGTTTTTGAGGTCGTTTTGTCATTGGAAAGAGCCTGCGGGCTGTAGGTCTGCAACTTGCTTTTTGCGCAGCCGCGGTGCGTTGCCGACCACGGATGCCGAGCTTGAGCTCATCGCCAGTGCGGCAATCATCGGCGAGAGCAGCCAGCCGGTAAAGGCACAGCACGCCGGCGGCAACGGGAACCCTAGAGCCGTTGTATAGAAGGCAACAACAGGTTTCTCCTCTCATATTGCGCACGGTGGCCTCAGACAATTTGCGTGCGGTGGCAATACCTCGCAAAATCGCCTTTGACCAGCGTGATTTGCGCACCGCTCATTGCCACATCGGTGCCGGTACCCATTGCGATGCCGACATCGGCTTTGGCCAGTGCGGGGGCATCGTTGATGCCGTCGCTCGCCATTGCGACCACCCGCCCTTCGTTCTGAAGCCGCCTCGATCAGTGCCAGTTTGTCGGCGGGCTCTGACTTCGCCGTGCACTTCGTCGATGCCCAGTTTTTGCGCCCACGGCGTTTGCCGTGGTCAATCCGTCGCCGGTTGCCGATAATGATGCGCAGGCCGGCTGCTTTGAGAGAGGCCAATGCTTCGGGGTGCTGTCTTTTACAGGATCGGAGACGGGCAAGCAGTCCCGCAAGATGTCCGTCCGCAGCCAGATATATCACGCTGGCACCTTTCACTGCGCAGGGATTCGGCCTGCTCGATCAGTGGTTCGACGCTCAGCCCGTTCTGCTGCATAAACGCCGTGTTGCCCAGTGCCAGCGCACGCCCTTCAACCACGCCGCTCACGCCGATGCCGCTGCCTGAATCAAACTGTTCGGGTTTGCGTCAGCTTCAGCTGTTGTGCCCGTGCGGCCTGCACAATGGCGTCGGCCAGCGGGTGTTCGCTGCCCTGATCCAAGCTGGCGGCCAAACGCAGCACTTCTTCGGCGGAAAAGCCTGTTGCCGCAACGGCACGGTCAAACGGCAGGTCGGCCTTCGGTGAGTGTGCCGGTTTTATCAATCACCAAAGTGTCTCACTCGCCGCAAAGTTTTCGAGTAGCGGCGGCATCACGGAACAAGTGTTCTCGCCTGCCCCGCGTCCTGTGGCGACCATCACCGACATCGGCGTGGCCAGTCCCAGTGCACAGGGGCAGGCGATAATCAAGCACCTGCAACGGCGTTGATCAACCCTGAACACCAAGATGGTTGCGGGCCGAACACGCCCCAGACAAAGAAAGCATGGCAACGGCGACGGCGACAACCGCCAGTACGAAATAGCCTCGCCACCCTGTCGGCCGCCACGCTGCACTCGGTGTTTGGAGCGCTGCGCCTGGGCCACCATCTGGACAATCTGCGAAAGCACGGTTTCCGAACCGATGCGCTCGGAGCGGATGACGAGCGCACCGCCGATGTTGAGCGTGGCGCCGATGACTTTGTCGCCGGTGGCTTTGCGCACCGGCAGCGGCTCGCCGGTCAGCATCGATTCATCTACCGAGCTTGCGCCCTCAACCACCACGCCATCGACAGGCACTTTTTCGCCGGGGCGCACACGCAGAAGGTCGCCGATGGGATGTGGCTGACGGCACATCTTCTTCAGCACCGCCCGGGCCGATACTGCCGTGCGGTTTTTGGGCGCCAGTCCGAGCAGGGTCTTGATTGCCGCCGAAGTCTGCGACCGGGCTTTTGAGTTCGAGCATCTGGCCGAGCAAGGTCAGCGAGATGATGACGACCGCCGCCTCAAAATACACGCCGACCCGCCCCATCGATACAAACGATGCCGGAAAGATGCCGGGTGCAGCGGTGGCAACAACGCTGTAAACGAAGGGCTGCACCCGTTCCCCAGTGCAATCAGCGTCCACATATTGGGACTACGGTTTGCCAGCGACTGCCAACCCCGTGAGAAAAACGGCAGCCCCGCCCACAGCACGATCGGCAGCGACAGCACCAGCTCTACCCAGCTTTGTGCGGCCATATCCATCAGGTTCAGACGCTCGCCGAACATCGCCAGCACCAGCACTGCCGCCGTCAGGGGCAGCGTGTACCAAAAGCGTCGGGAAAAATCACGCAGCTCCGGATTGTCGTCGTCCAATTCAGGCATCAGCGGCTCCAATGCCATACCGCAAAGAGGGCAGTTGCCGGGGCGGTCTTGCCGGATTTCCGGATGCATCAGGCAGGGTGTAGCCCGAAGTAGCCGCTGCATCGGACGGTGTCTGCGCAGGGGCGGTGCTGTCCGTGTCCGTGTCGGCACTCGTGGTGTTTGGGCGGTTTGTGTGTTTCTTGCTTCATCACAATTTCTCCTGTTGGGTTCATAGGGGTCATCACCAGTCGTTTACCGAAAAAGCAGGTACGGATTGGGCCGGTCAGAATGACGGTTTTTCAGACTGCCTGCAAATACCGATGCCGTCTGAAAAAGCAGAAGGTTCAGAACATCGCTTGCCGATGTGTCCGACAAGTCGGCATCATCATTTCCTTGGGGCTTGTTTTAAAGGCTGCCTGAAAACCCCAAATGCCGTCTGAAAAAGCCTTAAACCTGTTTTTCAGACGACCTCAAAAGCACCGCTTTATCAAAAGCGGTGTTTTTGCCTATTGCCTCTACTGTTTTAGCCAGTCTTGCATCAGCATGATTTCGAGTTCTTGGGCTTTGATGATGTCTTGAGCAGAGCTTTTTCATTTTTCGTCTTTGCCGAACTGTAATTGCACTTTTGCTATCTCGACCGCCCCTTGATGATGCGGAATCATTGCTTTGGCAAAGGCAACATCAGGGTTTGGCTCATTGATTGCCGCCATCATCGCCTCGTGGTCAGCCTTGCTCGCGGCATAGGCCTTGGCGTGCGGGGCTTGCGGGTTTTGGGTTGCGGTGTCTTTACCCGCCAGCCAAGCGCGTTCATCAGGTCGATTTCACTTTGTTGTCCATCAATAATCGCTTGGGCAAGTTTTCTCATTGTTTTCGTCTTTGCCAAATTCAAGCTGTACTTTTTGCCATCTCAACTGCTCCGATATGGTGCGGAATCATACCTTTGGCAAAAGCGGTATCAGCATCGGCAAGATTGCCCGCTTTGTCATCTCATCGCCCATCTTGTTCATCATTGCAAGATAGGCTTGGGTATGGGGCGGAGCATTTTGAGTATCCATCGCCATAGCAGAGTGGTTCATATTGGCGTGGTTCACCGCTGCGTGCCCGTTTTTGGTTATTTGGGCAGTCGTGGGTGGTTTTTGGGTGTAGTTATTGTCGCACGCCATCGAGTGCGTCGGCACTTCGTCTTTTGCCGTCGGCAAAAGCGGTTGAAGTCGCCAAAACAACAGCGGCAGCGACAAGATGTACGGCACGGTTTTTGATGAATGTCATTGGATTCTCCTTGTCAAAATGGGCATTGATAACATTGGGCAAATGACAGATTCGCCCAATGTCCATTTCACTATTTGGTTTTACTGATTCACACGCACAGCCGTTGCAAGTGCAGTCATCACAAATGCAGGGCTTGCCGTTTTGGCATTGGCAGTCCGGACGGCAGTTTTGCCCCGTGCAAGACTGGCAGCCGCAATGGGCGTGTCGGTTTTGAACAAAATCAGCGTTCATAACAGTTTCTCCGAATGTTGCAGTTAGTGATTATCAAAACAAAGTGCTTTTTAAGCGATTAAAAGCATTGCTTTTTGTTTTGATGTGTGATCATAAACCCCTAACCTTGCGTTAGGGTCAGCGTTATTTTTACTTGATAACATGCACACCACTCAATAAGGAGCAACAATGAACATCGGACAAGTGTCTAAATCTACCCAACTTTCCGTCAAACAAATCCGTGATTATGAAAAAGCAGGCTTATTAATTAACCCATCACGCAGTGAAGCAGGTTATCGGATTTATAACTCCAATGACATCGCTCGACTAGCATTCATCGCCAAAGCCCGCAGCGTCGGTTTTTTCGCTTTGCACAGATTGGCGAGCTTTTTGGCACTCGCAAGACAATCCACACCGCACAAGTGCTCAGATCAAAACGCTCACCGCCAGTCATATTGATTTTTATCCAATAAAATCAAAGAATTAAAATCAATGCACACACCCTGCAAGTGTGGAGCGATGCCTGCGGGGGCGATGACAATCCGACTGCCCCATCTTAAAAAGGTTTCGGGCGATTTTAACCACCATCAAAGCAGATGAATGCTATAGCTTGATAACAGCCTTTTTACGATGGCACTTGTGGGCTGGTTGTTTTTAAGGTGTTTTTGCTGGCTGGGTAGATGAACAATCGGCAGGCGAGTACATTGCAGGTATGATTTTGCTTTGGGGTGGCGCCTTGTACGGCAATGGTGTTTGTGTGGTCGCAACTGGTCAAAGCGCGACCCCAATTACACTTTGTGGTACAGGTTTCGGTCAATGATTTGGATTATGATTGTGGCGTATGCTCCGATTGCAGGCGTATTGCTCGGCGTAAGCGGCATAGAAATTCCGTGGAATACCTTTGATTTTAAGCACGACTTTGTATGTGCTGTTGCCCTTGCTTGGCTGGGTGGTTTACCCGCTCTTATTTACAAAAAATCGGCAAATTGCGGCACACTTTTCAGGCAGCCTGAAACCTTTTTCCATTATGGGTTTGATTTTGACGGTGGTGTTGCTGTTTGCCTTTCAAGCCCAAACCATTATTGCCAATCCCTTGATTATTTTGCTGATTGCCATTCCTTGCTGGCACAGACTTACGGCATTTTGCCTTGGCTCACGTTTTGGCAAAATAGCTCAAATTACCACACGAAATTTCCGCCCCTGCGTGCTTGATTGGCACGAGTAATTTTTGAATTGGCGGTGGCGGTGGCAATTTCTTTGTTCGGTTTGCACTCGAGGCGGCATTGGCAACGGTGTCGGTGTGCTGGTGGAAGTGCCGTGATGCTCTCGCTAGTGTGGTGGATAAACCGAAAATCGCTGGGGAATAAAGGGGGTAGGTTTTCAGGTAGCCTGAAAAGTTATTTTGCAAAATTTAAAATAAAACACCGCTTGAACATCAATCCAAACGGTGTTTTAAATTAACTGACTTTTTAATTCCGTCCAAGCCCTTTTGATGATTTCTTGACTGGCTTGTAATGCTAAAAATGCCAAAACAAACGCCACAATTAAACCAGGATATTTTTGATTGAAAAATAAACTGCCATACCCGCCAAAATTACCGCCACATTACTAATCGCATCAGTTTCGGGAACACACCCACACACTGGGACATTGCTGTCGCCATCACGAAATTTTAATATATCATCAATCGCCGACACACTTGATCATCAACGCCAAAAATCCCACAATGCTCATTTCAGAATAACTGGGCATTTCATAAAACACACGATACAATGGTTGTCATTAAAATAAATAAACCAAAACCGCCCATCGTTAGCCCTTTAACCATAGATGCTTTGGCTCGGTAACTTAACGCCATTGGCAAAACAATCAAACTTATCAAATAATCTGGCACTGTCGCCCAAGAAATCCAAACTGTCCGACAACAGCGAAGTTGAACCTGATTTAACCCCCATCACAATTTCCACAAAAACATTGATAAATTTAATATCAAGACAATCCACAAGGCTTTTTGTACTTGGGCGATTGATGAATGGGCTGATTTGAACCACAATAATTTTTGGTACGCCATGCTCCTGTTTTAAGATGAAATTTGCTATACTATAAACCTGCGTAGTCATTACAGGCTCAAGCCAAAATGTCAAAATTTTTAAAATAAAACAAGCCAGTGAACAAACAGGCGTACATTTGGAAACCATTCGTTATTATGAAAAACAAGGCTTAATCGCCCCTACACATCAACAAAAACGACTATCGTGTGTTTGATGAAAATCAGTTAGAACAATTACGCTTTATTAAAACTTGCCGTAATATCGGTCTTTCTTTAAGTAACATCAAAACGCTGTTGCAATTACAACAAACGCCTAACAAACAATGCAATGAAACTCAATGCACTTGCCGAGCAACATTTGGTATATTTGGACGAACAAATCACAGAACTACAAATAAGTTAAAAACTTTTCTAATGCAATTTGTGGGTTGTGAAAAATAAAACGGTTGATAAGTGTCAGATTATTCAAGGTATTAAAAGAAAAGAATAGCGGAATATTTTTCGGGCAGCCTGAAACCTTTTTCCATTATGGGTTTGATTTTGACGGTAGGTGTTGTTGTTTGCCTTTCAAGCCCAAACCATTATTGCTAATCCCTTTGATATTTTGCTGGATTGCCATTCCCTTGCTGGCACAGACTTACGGCATTTTTGCCTTGGCTCACGTTTTGGCAAAATAGCTCAAATTACCACACGAAATTTCCGCCCCCTGCGTGCTTGATTGGCACTGAGTAATTTTTGAATTGGCGGTGGCGGTGGCAATTTCTTTGTTCGGTTTGCACCGGAGGCGGCATTGGCAACGGTGGTCGGTGTGCTGGTGGAAGTGCCTGTGATGCCTCGCTAGTGTGGCTTAATCGGCAGGTAAAATAACGATGTGCCGTCTGAAACTTGTTTTTCAGACGGCATATTTACCTTAAAACAATCAAACCTTTACCAAAAATCTTCCCAATCTGTGCATTGCTTTCCATATAACGGTGAGCTTCCCGCCATTTCATCAAAAGCAAAACTTTTGTCAATTTCTGGTTTTTAATTGACCGCTTGCTAAGCCGTCAAACACGAATTTTTTCGCTTGAGCGAGTTTTTCTGGTACGGTAGTGATTTCAAACAATTCATAGCCCTCGCACGGTTAAGTGTTTGCCTAAAATTGGGGAACACAGGGCATGGCGATATCATCGTGGCTTAATGCACCGTAGATGATGTATTTGCCGTCTTGTGTCATTGCGTTGATAATTTTTGCTGCTGCTTTGCCACCCACAGGGTCGAACACCAAATTCACGCCTTTGCTGTTTGTAATTTCTAGTAATTTAGCCGTAACGTCATTTTTCTTTGGTGGCAATCACAAAATCCGCCCTTTCTGTAAAAGCACATCGTCTTTGGCGTGCGTGCGAGACAGAGCAATCACGTTTGCCCTTTCGCATTTTGGCGATTTGAATGGCGGCAATGCTACCGAGCTGGTCGCTCCGCCCAATACAACAAAATCGCCTTTTTGGCACCTTGCCAAATTCAATCAAACCGCTGTATGCGGTTACAAACATCATCCAACTTGCCGCAGCTTGTTCCATTGTGAGGTTTTCAGGGTGTTTTACCACAGCGTGAACGGGAATATTTACGATTTCGCCATAAGTGCCGTATTCGGTAAACATAAATGATGGAATTACGCTCACTTTGTCGCCAACGCTGAACTCGCTCACGTCCGTACCAACCCGCTGTTACCACGCCTGCACCTTCGCAACCCATTGTGGCAGGGAAAAACAGGTTCAATCACATACGCCCCTTCACGATACATCATTTCTGCACGGTTTTAAGCCTATGGCGTGGATTTGGATTTGTACTTCGTGTGCTTTTTGGGGCAGGGACTGCCACATCAACGATTTGCAAGACATCAGGCGAACCTGTTTTTGTAAATTGGATTGTTTTGCTCATTTTTCTCTTTAATAAAATGGATTTAATCGTGGAAAAACACGGTTTCGCCTTAGTAGGGCTCTGGGCTGATGAATGTCATTGACTGGCGATTGGCTATCAGGTTTACCAAAAGACACGCCCACCATCAACTGGATAATCATCAGATACGCCAAATTCTTCTCGTACCACATCAGGATACATCGCCAAGAGTAATTGTGGCACACTACCAAAGCCACGAGCAGTCAAAGACAACATAAAGGTTTGTACAATCATACCCACGTCCATTGCCGAAAAACGTTGTCGCCAATTTTGGCATAAAGAAAAAGCACAATGCGGTGCACCATAAAAACGCACATCTCTCTTCGGCAAAATTTTTGTCGACCTTCTTTGTCAGCACGAGAATGTTAAAACGCATCGTATAAGCGATGGTGTTGTTAGTGCTGGTATTGTTGTTCATGATTTCTTGCAACTGCTTACCATTTTGACCGCACTTCCGCTCTTCATTGGCGGCGCAGCAGTTGACTTGCTCGCCTACGGTGCAGCGTTGGATATTTCTTCTGTGATCGGCATTTTGATGTTAATGGGCATCGTAACTAAAAAACTCCATTTTCGCTGGTGGACTTTCGTGATAGAAAAACGTCAACAAGGAATGATACGCCATCAAGCCTTTAATTCAATCGGGTTCGGAACGTGTCCGCCCGATTTTAATGACCACCATTGCAATGGTAGCGGGAATGATCCCGGCTGCGTTTGCCAGCGGTGCAGGCGCGGGCATTTAGAGCACCTATGGCAATCGCTGTCATTTGTGGGGAGCTTTAATCTGCCTCAACCTTGTTGAGCCTAGTATTTGTGCTCTGAAGTTTATTCCTTAATGGATGACCTCAGAGAATGGCTAGTCCCGAAATTAGCCAAATTAACATCAGTAACACCGGAGGATAGAATCCCAAGAAGAGAAGGATAATCTTTTTGAAAAATACTGTTTGAAATTTAAATTTCAAACGGTATCTCTTTATCGATGCTGGCGATTAACTGCAATAAGTGGCTTATTTAGCTTATCTTCTGTCATTCCATGCATATATGCATTATACTGCCATACAATGAAATTTGTTTGCTTGTATTGCTCATTGATTTCTTCCAATCGTTGTACTTGAGCCTTTAAATTATTTACTTGTTTTTGCAAATAATCTATCGTTACATTTGGTTCAGGATTAGCTTTTAGAGTTTTCTTTTATTCTTTGTTTTCGTGTACTAAAAAGCCTTTCCTGTATATCACTATAATTAGCTAGTGATTGTCTTTCAATGCTTTTAATATTCAATAGTTGTGAAACTTCAGAACAAAAGTAAATCCCATGTTAATTTACCTTCCCAAGTATTAATCAACATGATTATATCTTCTAAAATTTTCTTCTGTGATAAGAATTTTTAGGCATACTATAACTCCATTAGTCTATATAAATCATCGTCTAATCTAGCTGTTTCAGGCTTTTTGAAGATCTATATCCATTCCTTTTTCCTGTAAAAGCTAATTTAACTGGAGAAGGGTCATACTCATCAGGCATTCGTAATAATGATCCATTTGGGATTTCACTATTTTCTAAGAACTTAATTTTAGTTTTTATATGTGTTAATCTCCATCCTAGGTTACTTATCCAACGATCTGCACCAAAAACACCTATTTTATGGTGTTCTTTGGCTTTATTAAATTGCTCGGTTAATTGAGTCTCACGTTGTTTTAATATTTCTAAAGAAGACTTCTAAATCCTTTAATACAAACAAGCTCTTTACATGTTTCACAATCACCATGACGAGAACATGGAGACATCGCATAATCGTGTTCACAAATGCCTATTTCTGTTATCGGTTGCTATTCCGATTCTGTCTTTTCCTAAGTCTTCATAGGTAACAGGAAGATTTAAATGAATTTTTGTCTAATATTGAAATATCCTCCGAGAATGAGTAAATCTCGAACTGCCTCACTTTTTTTCTTCTTCTGTCCTGTGATCATAAGCTTTTATTATCTGCCACTCTAGCTCTGCCTGCCCAGTTAGCTAAAGTTAACTCATCCATTCCACCTCGTTCAGCTTTTGTACTCAACCAATGCCTTGCATTATGTGATGGCAATCTAATAAATTCTCCTTTAGATGTGCCTATACAATGTTTTTCCCATAATGATGTTTTAGGGCGAGTTTCTGAATAGCAAAAATCTATCATTAATTTGGTTCACTGTTGGTAACACAAAAAGAGAAAACTTTTAGAGGAAAAAGTCATCATGAAATTCATTTTCTCTGAATAATAACAAAGCTTCAGAAGCCTTAACGCTTTTTATGTTTATCTACATAGGGCCAATTATTAAATTTTTGATGTGTATTTTCTTTATACAAAAATTTTTCCTAGTATCTCATAAGTTATAATTCCATCGTTTTCACTTATTAAATTTTTAAACCATTTGGTGTTACAGATATTTTGGGGAATCAATATCTAACACTTCAGCTATTTTCACTTTTAGTCAAAGGCTTTTGTATAAAGAATGGGATGTTACAAGATCTTTATCAAAATAACATCAATATATTAGGATTTTCTTCTGCAAATTTAGCTGCTTTTCTTGCCAAGGAGCTTATATTTGTTAAACGCTTCTAACCGCTTCAACAACAATATCTTGCATACAGCTAGGAACCCACTTTTAATCCCTCTTTACCATTTTTGCTGGTATCCATCGAATACCTAATTGCTTATTTCCTAAGCTATCTATCCTCCCATTCTAAGCAATTGACAGATAAAGACATCAACTCAGAACAACGAGATGGAGCGACCATAAGTAGAGCCATAACAGCTGTATAATATTCAGTTTCTTTTGTCTAAATTGGGGGCATCATGAAAGAGTTTAGCAACCAGCATCATTTCTTCATCAGTTGGCATTTTACTTGAACGGTATTCTTTTCCTTTTTCATCCAGTAATATAGTCAAATCTCTAGGGCGTTTATAAGGATTTTCCCATAAAAGGTAGTCGAGATGTAATTTGATTTTCTCTACAAAAAATCAAAATAATTTTTGAATTTGATAACCTAATTTATTGACTGATTTCGTACCTTTTTTTATATTTTTGATACGATATTTTTCTACTTCATGAATAACTAAATAATCAAGCTGAAGTATGTCAGCCTTTCCTTTTATATTATAGAGAGCCATTTCAACTATACGTAAAGATTCAATATGTCTGGGCTAAATTACGAATAGGATTTAGAGAATAAGTATAACGAATATAGGCTTTGGCAAATTCAATGAATGGTGCAGCTAATCGGTTCATATTTATAAGATGTAGATTTAACTCTTTCTGTGGAAAAACGAACCTGAACTGGATAAATGCTGAATGTTGTTTTTCCATTGGTTGTTTTCCCAGCAATCCTTTCCAAAGGTAGTAAGCTGATTTTTACTGAAATTAATAAATTGCTCTAAATTAGATTTAGGATTATTATCTTTTGGAGTGAAAAATTAGATTGTTCATAATCAGTGGCTTCCCAATAGTTCTTTCATATCATTGCAAGCTTGAACAACATACTCAACAGCTAAAAATAATACGATCTTTGGATGATGCATAATCTATGCTTTTTGGTTTGTTTTAAACGTTCTTCCTTTTTCCTCATACAACTTATTTAAGATTTGTTGATGAGGGACCATCAACGAGCGGTCTAAACTTAGGGACATAAATAACAAGTTTTCATAGCTAGTTATACAAAAATCATTTTGTACCACAAGCACCTATTGTATCTATTCCGTTATTGGTTATTAAAGATGTTGGATCGTGCCCTCTTTCGCTTTCATTTTAAGTTAGAAATAATTCTACCTGTAAAGGCTTGAGGCGAGTTTTTCCCATTTCAGCACCCATAACACGATCAATGTATTGCACTGTATCAGCTGTATTTTCAGTATAAACTTTAACGTTTCTGTGTATCTGTATGATCTAGGAGTTCTGCTATAATCGTTGCCCCAACTCCTTTTTCTTCCTAGATTTGTTCCTCTAGTATGGCGAAAACGTCTTGCTGTTACATGAATAATTTCACCTGTTCGTTCTGAAATTGCTTTTTGTGATGTATACAGAATTTTCGTAATGCAGTTTTAGCTCCAACGAAGAAGCTAGAATAATGAAAAATATCTTTGTTTAATAATGAAAGATCAAAAATTCCTATTTTTGATATTCTTCTTTCAAACAATTCCAATCAATAAACATTGGTAATTTCATTTTATAAATAGAAATAAAGGTTTCATCAACCAGACTAAGCAATTTCTTATATTGATATTCCATAAAAGTTTAGGAGAATTAAATATAAGTCCTCTGTGATAGCAAGCTTTTTAAACGTTTCTCTAAATAGCCTCCTCTCTTTTTGCACTAGGGATATTTAAAAAAATAATTCCATGTTCCTTGAGAATTTCCTTTTCTTAAATCTTCAAATTTTTAAATGGCGTATTTGAATGGGTCTTCTAGTTGTAGATTGAAGTAAGTGAATATATGCATATGTTTCAAAATGAAATAAGATCTTCTCTCAAAGTCTAGCAAGTTCAGCCATTAAAGCCAAAACTTTCATTTTCGGTAAATGCTCCTGTATAAGGGCATCCTCATTAATACCGATTTACCTTTTCTCATTTCCACTCAACGTAAAGCTTTCTAGCAATGACACAACAGATTTATCAACTCCATAATAGCCATACTCATGCCATGACAGTAAAAACCCTTTAATGCTCCTAAATACTATTCATGCTCTTTTTCCTAGTTTATTTTTTTCCAATCCAAGATTATTGGCACATTAATTATTTCTAAGTTAGTTGAAATTACTAATCGTTGAAACTGTTGATACATGTGAGATACGTGATAACTTGAGTATTTTTCGGCATATATTGCTAATGTTTTTCTAAAACCGTCTAATGTTTTTATTTATATTTAATATATGTTGAGAAAAAGTTAATGGTTTTGTCTTTACTTATACGCCAAAAAGTTTTCATTTTCATCAAATGCATACCCATCTCTTTGACTGTCTAAAAATATCTATTTTGATTCATAATTATCAACCTTTTTTGAAGCTCAATTTGAAGCTCTAATAATATTTTTGTTAGCTTTTTCTCTACATAGCGTTGATTATAAATATTTCCTGATTTTCTCGGATGTATGCCCCATAAGATGTTGTCTCATCTTTGCTTTTTTTCGGAAGAAATAAAATCTTTATGGAGAAAAATCATGATTTATATTTTGATTATTTTTATCCACCTTTTCGTGAAAAATCTAAGTTCCATTCATGACGAAAAATATGCGGATGAATAATAGAAAAATTTAGGATCTATCTTTTTCATTGTTGGTACAATAACGTTATCAAAAAGAACTGGTACTAATTGACTCTTTGCAGTTTTTCCTTTTTCGATGGGTTACAAATAAATATGGATGTTTATTAGCGTTAGGAATCTTAGAGCGATAGTTCATAATATAGTCATCTATAAGTTGAGCTATATTTTGTGAAATAGGAAGTCGTCTTTCTTTTCGTTTTACTTACAGCTTGCTTCTTTCCTTGTGTCAAATTTATCATCATGCGTTTCGTCTAATTGTAATTGAGGATTTAGCTGTTCCTATATCAATAAATGGATTTGAATTGATAATAGCTCTCCTCTTCTAATCCCTAATTCCTTTAATAAGATAAACATTAAATGGTTTCTTTTTCTAATTCCAATATCTTGAAATGGATTATTAGGATTAGAAAAAGTTCGCAATAGACATAAACTCATCTAACAATCCATCAGGTAGCTCACTTTCTGGTTTGATAGATAATGTTTTATGATTTTTAGGTCTTGACTCTTTAATTAACATAATTAGTTTCGTCAATTTTTCAATATATTCATTAGATACATTAATTACTTTTAGATAGAAATAATATGTATTCTGAAAGCGTTGTTAGTCTATTATATTGATGACTAAGAGATACGGCAGAATAAATATCAATAAATTGAGGCTCACCTTCATTAACACACTTTTTGTATTGATTACATTCTTTTTGCTTTTTACATTTATTCTCATATGCCGAATAAGAGATTCTAATTGGTTTTCTGTTAAGAGTACTTTCTGTTATGAATTAGATCACTAATAACAAGATTATTCTGTTTTTCCCAATTCATTATCCACTGTATAGTTCCCAGCTTATTTCTAATTGTGTTTACTGCGGATTGATTACGTAGTTCCACAGTTACCCATAAGGTTGAATAAAAATCAGGAATACCAGTTTTAACATTAACCAATATGAGGAAAAACGTTCTCCATTTGAAAAAGGACTGTTTCTAATCTATACATATTCATTTAATTTACAAAAATATCATATATAAATACTATCAAATTAAAGATGTTGTGTCAAAAATTAATGAAAAAAGAGAAGTCTTATTTTATAAGGCTTCTCTCTGGTTTCTATGATGTATTTTTACATAATTTCTGTATATGGAATTCAAAATGGGATATCATCATCACCTCGCATTATTAGCTAATGCTTTGATTGGGTGCAAATTGATTATTACCTAAAATCATACGTTGAACAGGTTGAGGGTTGTTCGGGTAGCGTTGTTATTAGGATAACTGTTATTAGCAGGAGGATAGTTGTTATTTTGGGTAATTTGTATTTGATAACTAGTATTGGTCGAAGCAGAGGCTGCTGTGGATAACTTTGAGGTGCAGAGAACTGGTCAAAAAGGCTTGTTTTGACGACTAGGAGCGCTACAAGCATTTGCATGTTGCTTGCTTTGATTTGGTGGTGTAACGCTCAACACCTTGAGCGTCTGTCCATTTGCGAGTTTGTAGACTGCCTTCAATATAGACACCAGAACCTTTGCGTAGATATTGTTCAGCACTTCTGCCAAGCGATTAAACAGGCTGATACGATGCCATTCGGTTTGCTCTTTTTGTTCCCTGTTGTTTTATCTGTCCAACGTTCAGAGGTAGCAACGTTAATAGTGGCAACTTTACCACCATTTTTGGAATTGACGTATTTCGGGGTCGTGCTGCCTGAGATTGCCAACGATGATTACTTTATTTACACTTGCTATAATAATACACTTATCACAATTTATAATATATTAGATATATCAAATTAAAAATAAATTTTAATTTGGTTTAAATTGTTTTTATAATATTAAAAAGTTTAATTAGCTATTCATTAAACCAAAATACAAAAATAAGTCAGAACAAAGCTCTATTCTGGACTTCAAATTTATCAAATTGTCATCATAAAAGCAAGAAGAATATGACAACTGGTAGCCATAATCGTACTAAAATAAAACTGTTATACAGCAAAATCTTCTAGCTTTTTGCCTTCGCTAATGCTTTTTCTAACCAAAGTGGTTTGCGTCCACGACCAGCCCAAACATTTTTGGCTCAAGGGTCATGGTAGGCAACTTTTGCTTTTTATGAACGCGTTTGCCAACTTTTAGAATTTCTTCAATAGTAGAGTTTTCATTTGCTTTAGCGATTTCCTTTTAAATTGAACATAAGCATCTTTTAGACTCTGCGCTTTTTGTTTAATTTTTGCTTCGGCATCCTTGATGGTAGCTTGCAATTGTTCAATAGATTGCTCTTCAGATACTCATAACAAATTTTATCTCCATTTAAGGTAATTAAAAATAAAACTAAAAGATTACCACGTCAAAAATCACATATTTTACCCAACAAGTATTTTACTATAAAAATGAATAGCAGGGTAATAAGAAAATACTAACCTATAAAACCATAATTGTTTTATTGATTGCATATGTTATCATATTTTTAAAACTAGCAAACATTTTTCTTATTTATTTATAAAAAAGAAAAATAATTATTTAAACAACAATCAAAGAAAAATAAAATAACAGTAAACAACATGCAAGATAAAACTCATATTACCGAACGAAATATTGTGCATTAATAGCATAAGCAAAACTGTATATTAAGCGAAGTAATACATACATGCATGTACATTGACAATATTTTTGAGGTACAAAAATTGGTATTGCTACCAAAAACCGATGCTAAAAATATAGGCAGTCCTTCAAAACTATTTGCTTGAGCAGACTGAATCGAGCAGGCAACCTTGCGCCTTGGTCAAAAATCTCTTGCTGGCATTATCAACCTTAAAATTAAAACCCACCAGATACTTTTGCAAAAATGCATAAGGGTAAAGACAGGCAGTCAGCATGGCAACGACTGCAATTTCTAGGCGATTTGAAAAATGTTGAATAAAAATTAATCATATGAATAAACGACACGTAGTTTGGTTATCTGTTTTGTACTATATTGTTTTTGGTACTGTCTGTTTTGTCTTATTTCAAAAATCATAGGTACTGGTTATCACCACCATCAGCGAGCATTTTGAGGCGCTGCAATATTTGGTGCAGACAATTCAATCGCTTTGGCGACTTGACTTTCCTTGATGTTGGTACCTGTAACCACAAAATGCAAATGAATGTCAGTAAAATACGGCAGGAATGACTGTCAGCACGTTTTGCACTAATTTGACAAGAAACATCGCTGATTGTTGACGAGATTTTGTAAAATACTCACCACATCATAACTCAGTCACAGCCGCCAAGCCCCATGAGTATCATCTCCATTGGTTTTTGCCTCAAGTTTTTGAGCAGAATCCATAATAACTGTATGTTGTGAACTGCTAACTGCTTCAAAATTTATACTATCATGAGCCAACGAATTTTTGGTGGTGCATATCACTCATAAAATTATCCTTAAAAATTTGTCAAAAAGCTCTTAAATAGAAGAATGATAAAATCTAAATTGGATATAGGTTTGCTAATATGTAAATTTAGCTTAGTAATTAAGTGCAATTTTTAAAATTTCAAGCACTTTTAGGTCAGCTCAAATCAAAGGCATTGCATTTAAGAAAGCTATGTTATCATAAATTTATTGCTGTAAATTTATCTTGCGTCAATTATTATTATTATCATCAAATTCATCATTAAAAATTATCATAAAAAGTTTGGATAAAAATCACTTGCCCTATACTTTTTAACATAAAAGTTTGGTTTAATAGTCCTAATTACCGTTATATGAACGGATTTTTAATATATAAGGGCGATTTATGATTGATGCAGACGGCTTTTCAGTGCCAATGTCGGTATCATCTTAGCAAATACACAAAGGTCAGGTTTTTACTTGCCAAACGCATAGAAGGCGATAGCTGGCAGTTCCCCAAAGGTGGCATTCATTATGGTGAAACTCCTATGGACGCTGTGTATCGGGAGCTGTATGAAGAGTTGGGGCTGTTGCCCCATCATGTTCGAGTGCTTTGGCGTAACCAAAGATTGGCTGCGTTATCGGCTGCCAAAGCGTTTTATTCGTTTTGAACAAGAGCCATTAGGTGTTGGGCAAAAACAGCGTTGGTTTTTGCTAAAATTAGATCAAGACACTAAATACATCTCGTTTTGATACTTCTGTGCCAGAATTTGACCAATGGCAGTGGGTTAGTTATTGGTATCCTTTAGGTCAGGTGATTGCTTTTTAAAAAGGGGTTTATCAAAAAGCCATTGTTTGAACTTTTGGATAAATTACCATCAAATCTCAACATCCACTCAATTTTGAGGATTGTTGAGTTAGAGCCAAGTTTTACTTGGCTTTTATTTAATTTATTTTAAAATCATAAAAACGTCATAAAAAATCTAAAGCGCTACAAAATATTAAAAATAAATTGCTAATTTTTAACAAAATTTTAGCATAAAATAAAGGATAAAGGATTATCAAGCTGTGTTAAACTTTAGGGACATAGCTACGCGCCGATTAATTGTGCTTTGTCATGATGATAATAAATCAAAAAGGAGAATGCTTATGGTTTCATCATTGGTTGTTACGTTATTTTTGTTTGTTAGTTTTTGCAGGAATTATTGGTTGGTTGATTGGGATTTTTACACACACTGGTTCGCCAAAAACCAAATCAACAATGCTTTAAGCTGGGGACTGATGCAGTTAAAACGTCGTCATGATTTAATTCCAAATCTGGTGGAAGCAGCAAAAGGCTATATGACCCATGAAAAACCACACTTCAAGCAGTGATTGATGCCAGAAATCACGCCAGCCAACTACTAAAGCGCAAAATCCTATTTTGGGACAATCAAACTCTTGCTCAAATCGCTCAGGCTGAAACCGCTCTATCTAGTGCGTTGGGGCGCTTTTTATATGGTAGCTGAAAGTTATCCAGAACTAAAAAGCTGATGGTGTGATAAAAGACCTTTTTGATGAGTACCAACACTGAAAAATTCGCACTCAGTTTTGCTCGTCAACATTACAATGATAGTGTGATGTTTTATAATAATAATCGTGAAATTTTTCCCAAACAATTTTTATTAGTAGTATGTTTCAGTTTCACGCAATTAATAGTTTAGAGTTTGCTGATAAATCCAAATTGCTCAATCACCCAAAATAACATTGCATTCTTTAAAATAACCTATAACCTTGATTTAGTTTTCATTACATAATAAAACGATAATTTGATATGGATAGATTGACACATAATGCACAGCGTCATTATACCAAAATGAGCCGCTTATTTTTGGATTGTTGTTTTTGGTGGTGGCATTACAACTTTTGATTGTATTGACTGTTGCTTTGTCCAATTACTTATGTCATTATGGGTAAAGATTGAAGCCAGTATCTTTTGGGTGGGTTTGGGTGTGCCTATTTATTTGCTAATTGGTATGATGATTAGCAATAAAAATCAAAGAAGGTGGCATCTCGATTGCCAAACAAGCCAAAAGCAGTGCGTTTATTTGTTTATCCTGATGGTGATGAATCGATATTTGGGCGCGATTTTATCCGGAGTGAGCCATGTTAGTGAATTGCCCAAGAGTTATCAGCGCTATTATGAATTTGCTAATCAAATGGCAATCAGTGCAGGCATCCCGCTACCAAAATTATACGTCTACCGTTTGAAATGGGGTCAATGCCTTTGTAGCGGGTTTTTAATGAGGAAGATATGGTGATGGTTGTAACCCAAGGAGCAACTGAAAAACTCACTAATGCTGAACTTTATGGACTTTTTAGGACATGAGTTTGGTCATATTTTTGCACCAAGATGCTAAACTAAATTGCGCATTTATGTTGAGCTGATGATGTTAAACTGGATTTATGATTCAGTGATATTTTAGAAGAAAAGAATATTTTGGTAAAATTGATAAAAATTATCATGACTCTTATGCTCATCTTAAAAGCAATGAAAGTTCCTTTTTCTGTACAGTAAAGAAGATTGGCTGGATTTATATTTCTCAGGTCATTATTTGCAGCAAAAACTTTATTTAGGGTCATCATTCTTACAATAAAAACTCCGCACAGATGATGAGGCGTGGTTTTGGGGTGGCTGCTCCACTGATTTTTATTTCGTTTTGTTTTGGTGTATGAGGGAATGATTGGAACGGAATGGATAAAGAAAAATTTAATCATCAGCGAGAGTTTTTGGTGGATGCAACCAGCGTGCAACTGACCTCGTAGCCCCGATGTTGTCAAAGTTTTGAAAAACTCAGCAAACGTTATCATGCTCGATTTACAAACTCATGCTTTTGGTACCTGCATGAGCCATTTTTCTTTGCTGACCCCAAGCCTAAAAAGAAGATTATCATACCAGTCATCCTGATATTGCACAGCGAATAGATGCGCTAAAAATCATCAATTTGCCGATGCAGGCAGACAAGCAGTTGTGCGTATTAATCCAAAATGATTTAAAACAAGCTCACGATTTTGTAGCTGCATATCCATCATTTCAACCAATCCAAGAAGAAATACTTACACAAAAATTTTCAGAGTCAACAACGCCTGATGTCGTTGAATTCACGCCTACGCGAAGTAGTTATAAATGGTAGACTTGTTGTGGAACAAGGAACATATGAAACCCTTTAACCAAAATGAGTTTATCCAAAAGACGCCAAAGCCCATGAAATTTTTCCACCTGATTTTTGATGCAAAGTCATTTAGTTTGCCTTATCGCATTTTAAAATCAATCTAGATTGGCAAATTAGCAAAATTTCAATAAAGTTGCTATGACAATTTTCAGTTATTGAAAGTGTGCTTTTGTGCCAACATTATGATGCAATTCAAGTGGGCGTATCGGTTGATTTTTGATAGCATTTATACGCCCAAAAGAATCTTGTCTGACTACGAACAAACAGGTATATTATGCCATCGTTTGTTTGACGAAACATTGCTAGCAATTGCAAAGCAAGACAGACGTTTAGATGGTTTGATTTTTGCTGCAGCGATTCGTCGTTTGTATCAGCTTTATCAACAACAAAGCAGTCAATCAGACGCTTTTAATGCGCTATAGTGAGATTTTTACCTTTTGTTGAGCATATTGATGACAAATACGATAGATTTCATCAAACAGCATTTAATCAAAACATCATGCTAGATAAGTCGTGGCACGCCAACTTACATACCATCAGCCAATCAGCAACTATTTTAGCGGTATATCAGGCGGTGCAGGCGGGCATGGAAAGCCCAGATGAGTTGTTACAACAAAATGCCAAGCCGCCCAGCTTCGTTTGTTTGGCTGGCTTGGTTTTTCGGTAGATGAGACAAATATATCTGATATTGCCAAAGTTGTTTTATTGGCGCTATTAGGAAGTGTTCAAGATAACAGTCTTGAGATTGTATAAACACGAAAAACTATGTGCAAAACATCCAACGGTTTTGTCGTTTTGCTACAAATTAATCAATCGGTTGATGACATAACATCATTGTATCAGGTACGTGCTTTGGATGTGTGATTGATGGTCTTTTGATATTATTGGCAGCTCAAGGTGATAAAAAGTGTTTTTAGAAACATTGTATACTCGCGTTAATCAGCGATGGTACACTTGGGGCAAAAAGAATATGAATTTTTACATTTATTATCGTTGGCATTTAAATGCGTGTTACCACAAGAACCGACCTAAAATTAAAATTCTTGACAATTTAAAATATTGTGTAGAATAGCCAGCATAAGTTGATGCGGGGTGGAGCAGTCTGGTAGCTCGTCGGGCTCATAACCCGAAGGTCGTTGGTTCAAATCCAGCCCCGCTACCATTTTTAAAATCCTAAAAATAATTTGATATTATTTTGGGGTCTTTATTTTATATCAAAATAAAGATAGTTGATAAATCTTTTAAGCCCACCAATGTGTTTGTGGGTTTTGCATTTGTTTTTCGTAAATGTATTCATGAAAATCACCACTATAAAACCTTTTACTTTTTATTTTATTTGATTTATAAAAATCATGAAACCTTCTAGCAAAGTGCTTGAACTTACCCCAAATGATTGCGCCAGCAGTATCAGCATGTGGCGTAGAGCTTTGCGGATTGAATTTATGCCGCGGGGACGAAAAATCGCTTTTGCGTATTTATATTGAAGTGGCACAGATGCTCGTCTTCGTGGCGAACATAATACCATTGATGATTGTTCAGCGGTTAATCATCAGAGTGTCAGGTGTTAGATGTGCACGACCCCATCGCTGGAGAGTATGTTTTAGAAGTATCATCACTGGGGTTTTGACCGCCCGTTATTTAGTCCATTCTCGTTGAGCAGTTTGTCGGGTCATATGATTAACCTGCAGTCTAATTCATGCCATTGGCTATGAGGCACAAACCAAACGCCGAAAAGTTGTTGGGCGTTTGCATGAAGGGGTGATGAAACCACGAAAGTTGTAACTGAAGACAAACAAGAATTTGATATTGCTTTTTGAAAATGTTGATAAAGCCAATCTAATTCTACCAAGACTAATTCTATTTTTAGCTAAAGGATACCAAAATGAGCCGTGAAATTTTGACTGTTGTTGAAACTGTCAGCAACGAGGACTCAATCCTGAAGATGTATTTACTGCCATTGAACAGGCGCTGGTATTTTCTACCAAGAAAAAGTGTTTACTGAGATTCCTGAAGTGAGCTATCGCGTTAGTATTGACCGTAAAACAGGCGATTATGATACTTACCGTTTTTGGACCGTGGTTGGATGAAGACCGAGAAATGCCTGCTTGCCAGTTAGCCATCAGTGATGAGACCCTAACGAGTGGAAGATTGGGGATATTAAAGAAGAACAAATTCCTTCCATTGAGTTTGGACGCATTGCGGCAACTCGCCGCAAGTGATCATCAAAAATCCGTGAGGCTGAACGTTCATTGATTGCTGATGCCTTTGAAGCCACGCGTTGGTGAATTGATTTTGGGTGAAGCTACAAAATCGTGATGGTTATGTGATTGATTTAGCGATGGTGCTGAAGGTTACCTTTTGCCAAAAGACCAGACCTTGCCACGAGAAGTTTTTACGCCCAAAAAGCCGTAACTTCACCATTTTATCAAGTGAACCGTGATGGTCGCGGCTCACAGCTGCTTTGACACGAACCAGCAAAGATATGTTGGTTGCTTTGATGACCAAAGAAGTCCCTGAAATTAGTGAAGGTATTATTGAGATTCGCGATGTGGCGCGCCTTCCGGACTGCGCGCCCAAAAATATCGGTTAACCAGGCGACCACCGCATTGACCCCGTGGGTGCGTGTATTGGTATGCGTGGCACGCGTATTCAGGGCGGTGCAACAAGAATTGGATGGCGAACGTATTGATGTGGTGTGGTGAGGAAGACCCCTGTTCAATACATCATTAGTGCATTAGAGCCCGCCGATGTATCTAGTTTAGATTTCTTGATGAAGATACCAAAACCGCCGATATCATCTTTTACTACCAATGACCAACTCAGCCCGTGCTATTGGCGCTCTGGCGACAAAATGTACGCTTGGCATCTGAATTAACAGACTATAAACCAAACATGATGTTTGAATCGGAATATCAAGAACGTCAGCATCGAAACCAATGCTGTGATTGATTTATTCTATGAACGTTTTAGAAGTCGATAAAGACCTCAAGCAAGCATTGCAGAAGTTGGGTTTATCTAGTATTGAAGAAGTGACATGTGCCATCAGAGACTTTCTATGAGATTGAAGGGGCTTGACGATGAAGCCATCAGTACAGTCAAGAGCGTGCCAAAGAAGCTGTTTTGGCAGATGAATTAATAAACAGCTAAAATATCAAGGAGCCAAGTGCTGAGCTTTTTAGCTTTAGATGATATGACTCCTGCTATTGCTATAAATTAGCTGAACGTACCGTCATTACTTTTAGATGACCTGGCTGAACAAGCCGTTTTTGACATTGGAAGACATTGATGGGCTTGGGGCAGAACTTGCCGCTAAACTTATCATGAACGCTCGTAACCGCGGGTTTAATAGCCTATGAATGCTGTGTTTTGTAGCGCCATGAGCGCATTATTAGTTGTGCCAAATCGTAGATGATTATGTTTGTGATTTGGCAGTAAAAATTTTAGATTGGCAAAAAGCTGTCAAATTACAACAAAATTAGGTAATCCAATGGTAGATAAAAACCGCTATATGGCAAAACTATCCAATAAAACCCCCAAATTTTACTAAAACAACTTACAGATGCAGGGTCGTCTGCTCAGCGAGGATGATGTAGTGAAAGTGAGCAAGAAAATTGGTCATTTTGCAACAAAGTCATGGATAATCCCAAAAATCACGCATTAGTTTAAAATCAAAACAGCGACAACAGCAAAAATCACCGATACCAGTGGTAAAACTAAAAATATCAGTGTGGTGATTAATAAAAAGAAAAAGTTTTTGAAAAACCTACAATTAAAATTGCTGAAGAAGTTGCTGAAAAAGCCAAAGCCGCTCAGGAACAAGCAAAGTCAGCAAAGAGCTGAAGTCGAAAAGGCTCAAAAAGCTAAAGATGAAGCTGAAAAAACCTGTCTTGCTACTGAAAAAGCTAAAGATGAAGCCAAAAGCGTCAAGAAGCAACACTAGCTGCGATGCGTGTAAGCAGTTCAAAATGAAAAAGACTAGTTTTCACAGCATCTGTTGTGGTTAAAAACGCAAAGAAACGGTTGATGTTCAACAAAATGAAGAACAAAACAGCGTTTTGGCAACCGTAGTATCCAAACCTGTAGATAAGATTAACACCTAAACCTGTTAAACCTAGTACGGTAGAAGATAAAGAACTGAGAAAAACAGCGAAGCTGAAGAAGAAAAACTGCGTCGTTTAGTAGCTGAAAAATCGTCGCCGTGCCGCTGAAGAGGCTCAGAAACGTACACTCGAGCAAATGAAAAGCTATGGCTGGCAAACATGATGAAAAGACGAATCAGCAACATCTGCGGTTGTTCGTGGTAAACAACATGATAAAGATGAACCGCTTGCCAAAGGTTTTGGTGGGGCGCTTTGGAAGAGTCATTTGAAAAAGAACGTCGCGAAATTAAACGTGGTGCAAACAACACAGCAGCTCGTGCTAAAACTACTAAACGCAAAGGTCAGCAAGAAGAACGTGAAATTAAAACCAAAACCGTGGTCTCAAAATCATCCCAGTCGGGTAAACACAAATTTGAGATGCCGAGTTGAAAAATTGTCTACAATGTCGAAGTTGGTGAGTTTATCACGGTTTCGACCTTGCTCATGGCAGTAAAAAGTGCGTGAAAGTCATCAAAGCTTTTGATGAAAATGGGTGAGATGGTGCGCGAGTCTGATACAATTGACCAAACTACTGCGGCACTGGTGGTGGAAGAATTTGGACATAATTTGATTTTCAGTATCAGATACAAAACTTGAAGATGATTTGCAGAAGCGGTAAATGAAAGAAATCAGGCAATGTGCGACACGTCCGCCTGTGGTTACCATTATGGGTCACGTTGACCATGGTAAAAACTTTGCTTGATAAAATTCGCGAAAACCAGAGTTGCCAGCGGTGAGGCGGGCGGTATTACTCAGCATATTGGCGCATATCGGTGTTAAAACCGATCGTGGCGTCAGTCCCATTCCTAGACACACACGGACGCGCTGCTTTTTACTCGCGATGCGTTCGCGGGGCTCCAAGCAATGATATTGTGGTTTTGGTAGTGGCAGCTGATGATGACGCTAATGCCGCAAACCGAAGAGGCGATTGACCATGCTCGTGCAGCAGGCACACCCGATCATTGTTGCAATGAATAAGATGGATAAAAGACACTGCTGACCCAGAACGAGTATTAAATGAATTATCAGTTAAAGAAATCATCACTGATGTGTGGGGTGGGATACGCTCATTGGTTAAGGTATCTGCCAAAACTGGCGCTGGTATTGATGAACTTTAGAGACCATTAGCATTCAAGCTGAAATTATGGAACTTACCGCTCCAGTTGACGGTGCTGCTCAAGGCGTGGTTATTGAATCGCGGAGAAAAAGGACGTGGCGCAGTGGCAAGCCTTTGGTGAGGTACTTTAAACCAAGGATTTAGTGCTTGCTGGTGAGTTTTGGCGGTAAAGTGCGCGCCATGATGGACGAAATGGTCAGCGCATTAAATCAGCTGGACCATCAATTTCCTGTTGAGATTTTGTGGATTGCCAGCAGATGCACCAATGGCAGGTAGTGAATTTTTGGTGGTCTCTTGATGAGAAAAAGCTCTGCGAAGTCGCTGATTTTCGTGTATCTCGTGAACGCGAAAAATTACTTGAGCGTCAAAACAAAATGGCAAGGTCTTTGAAAAACATGTCGAAAACATGGGTAAAGAAGCCGCCACATTAAAATCTAATTCCACTGATGTGCAGTGGTTCTATTGAGGCTTTTAATTACGCTTTAGCGGATCGGTGTCTACTCGACGAAGTAAAAGTGCGTATCATTAGTTCAGGTGTGCACCACCGAATCTGACGTGTACTTTGGCAGAATCTAGTGAAGCAGTACTGCTGGGTGAGTTTTAATGTTCGAGTTGACACAGCAGCGCAAACGTCTCGATGAGGCAGGTTTTGGACATTCGTTATTACAGCTGCATCATGGTTTGATAGGACGATGTAAAGCGGGCGGATGAGTGGTATGCTTGCTCCAGAACATCGTGAACAAATTTGTGGTATTGCTGAAGTTCGTGAGGTGTCTGTGTCTCAGGCAAGTCGGCGGCAGCAGCAGGTTGTATGGGTGCAAGAAGGCGTCATCTCATCGTAATAAACCCATCCGAGTTTTGCGTGATGATAAAGTTATCTTTACAGGTCACGCAGCCCTTTTGCGTCGTTATCGCGATGATGTTAATGAAGTCGAAAGCAGGTATGGAAATGCGGTCTTGCGGTGAAAGGTTATGAGGTCGCCGCTGGTGATCGGATTGAAGCTCCTTTGAGACTCAAGCGAAGTCAAACGTGAGCTGTAGTACATCTTTAAGAAGCCAAAAACTCAAGCTCGTTTTTGAGTAATTGGTATGGATTTTGCCTCATAAATATCCTTACGAATGCAAACTCTGCGATTGATTGGTAATATCATGGAGCTTAAGGATATTTTTGCTATTTGTGCAAAGTTAAAATACCCAAAAACAAACTTTTATATGAATATTTCGCTGTTACTGTTGATAGTGTAGATGAATTTCTTGCTGCTACTTTTGAGAATATCTTGCAAATCTTGGACGATACAACACAAGCCAAATATTTCGTGGAAGCTTTGTATAATAATTTACCTACATATCATCCAACAGCATAAAATCTCAAAACCTTACCATAACCTAAAAATTAACCATCATACCCAATGTCAGTGAGTATGCAAAAAGAGGCAGTTTCAGGGCAATCCAAGATATCCATGTTTAGACTATTTTGAGCAAGCTTGTTGTAATCGGTCGTACGATGAGATTTATCAAACTTGTTATACCAGTTATTGGCAAGATAACGAGCATGATTATTTTACAAAACCAGTTTTCTCGTGACTGATTGGTTAGATTATTATTAGATTTTGTTAAAATCTGCGTCACGTGTTGATATGTGAGAATGATCTATGAACCAACGATTACAACGCATTGCCGACCAAATTCAGCGAACTTTGCGGTTTTAATTCGTGATGAAATTAATGATCCGCGTTTAACCGATTTGTTACAATTTCTAGTGTAAAGTTACCCTCGATTTAGGCTATGCTGATAGCGTAAAGTACCATCTTGAACCCAGCCAAGATGGTGGTATGAATGAGTGCTCATGCTGAAAGTTTGCAAGTCTTAAAATGCCGCTGATTTTTGCGCAGCCAATTATCAGCAAGCATGAGAACGCGTACAACCCCACGCTTAAGATTTCATTATGATACCGTAACTGCTTATGGCAACCTATATGATGAGTTTGATTGAAAAGCCAATCGTCAAAGCGCTGGAAAGTAATCCTGATTAAATTAAGGTTACAAAATATTTATGGCTCACTCAACCATTGTTTCTGGTATGTTTATTACTTAATAAATCACCGGGTATGACGTCGTCCTATTCAGCTGTCAGTCAGGCAAAAAGACTGTTTATGGCTCAGCAGATTTTGATAGCAGCAGAGACATACAGGCACGTCTTTGACCCAATGGCAACGGGACTTTTGCCGATTTGTTTTGGTGAGGCTACTAAATTAAGAAGTTTTGGACCGATGCAGATAAAACTTAATCGTGCTACCATTCAATTGGGAAGAAAAACAGATACGGGTGATAAAGAAGGTCAAGTTATTGATAAAAAGATGTTTTATCTTTTAATCAAGCAGACTTAGACGCACTGGCAAATGTGGTAACAAATGTGTTCCACCGATGTATTCTGCACTCAAACAAAAATGGTAAAAATTATACGAATTAGCACGAGAAGGCATTACTGCTGGAGCGCTTGTCGCGTCAAATTAATATTCATCAACTGATTTTCGCATAAGTGGCGATGAAATCAAAATGCAACCATTTGTTCTATGGGTACCCATATTCGGGTTTTGCGGAAAGTATCGCTGAAAATTAGTAATATGCATTTTAACGACTTTGAGCGCATCAAAACAGGTGGATTTAAAGAGATGACGCCTTAACTTTAGATGAGTTATCTGCTTTGTCATTTCAGCAAAGATTGGATGTTTTATTGCCAGTAGATACGTTGGTTAAGCATTTACCATTGATTTAACCAAATGAACAAGCTACAAGAGTTAGACTCACCGCGCTTAAATAGTTATCAAATACTTAATAAAGCACTATTCATGAACAATTAGTACGATTATATAATCATGGAACTGGGTATGGCAAGAATTTGTATCCAGTAAGGCAGGTTGCAACCCATACGAATTTTTAGCAGCTTAACCGTTAACAAAAGAAGGATAAACCCCTGATCGGACAAGTGCCATTGTTTTCATATAACAAGTGTTTATATTAGTAGTCATATTTTATAAATTTGAGTTTATTATGATTAGCATTAGCAGCACTATTATCTGTTCCAATCGTTGGCGATGGCACAAAATAGTTATTATATCCAAGGCGATGTTGGTTTTTCGCGTCCAAAAGTGAAACTGGTGGGCGGTAAATTAAATGGTAATGAGGTATCTTATGGTGTTGCTGTGGGTAAACAGCTACAAAATAATGCTCGTAGAAGCAGATTATACTCATTATGGCAAACAGGTAAGTGTAATGCGAGATGGGGCAGAGCTTTGAGGCTCACAGGTATTGGTTTATCTGCAATCTATGACTTTTAAAAATGACACCACTCTCCACCCTTATTTGGGCGTTAAAGCCGTGCAAAATCGTTTGGATGCTAAAGTGAATGTTGAGCAAGAAAACGTGATATTGTTGAAGCTGGGGAGCACCGCGTTAGGCAGGGTATCGGAGGTGTTGCTGGTGCACAATATCAAATGAATCCAAATTTAGCACTGGATGGCGGTATTGAATACAATCACTTAGGCAAAGTTGCGGGTGAATGTCGATCAACATGGCGCAAAAAGTAGGCGCTCGAGTCAATTTCTGAAAACCAAAGTTACAGCTTTTAAAACAAATTCGCCCAATTTGAGTCAAATTGGACTTTTTGTTTTGAATAAAAACCGTTATAATAAAAATTTGTCTATGAGATGGGCAAATTGCGTGCTGCTGGCACGCGCAGCTTACTCCATAATTTATGCGGCCGCATTTTTAGGAACAGTTATGTTAACAAATCAAGATCGTGAATAGCATTACACAATACAAGCGAGCCGAAATGACACTCACAGCCCAGAAGTCCAAGTGGCTTTATTAACTCGTCTGGCAGCGATGTGCAAAACCATTTTGAAAGTTCACAGCTGACCATCATAGCTGTCGTGGACTTATCCGCACATGGTAAAACCAACGTCGTAAACTTTTGGATTATCTCAAAAGCCAAAGACCTCAGGTCGTTATACTGATTTGATTGGTTCTTTAGTTTACGCCGTTAATTTGCATACTGTATTTGTTGTCAAATTATGACCAAGCAAAAGTTGTATGGATAAAAATATCAAAAACGGTGTACGTTTTGCGGTGCCGTTTTTATTTTATCATCATAAAACCTTCATAATATAAATAACTACTTTTAACGCACCTGAAGTATTTTTAGGCAAATGTTTGAAACCTCAAGAATTAGATGGATGGATTTAATTTTAGCTTTAAATTTTGCCCCAAATAATAAGGAAAAATATATGTTTAATATCATTCGGTCAAGGAATTTCAGTATGGCGATAACCAAGTTGTTTTAGAAACAGGCGTATTGCTCGCCAAGCCAACAGTGCGTTCTGGTGCATATGTGCGTTGTGCTTCTGCATTGGTAGCGGTTGTGGTGCGTCCCGAAGCAGTTGCTGGTCAGGATTTTCCTTTGACAGTCAATTATCAAGATGTACGCATCAGGTAAAATTCCGGTGGCTATGGCAAAACGAGAGGGACGTTGCTAGAGAACTTGAAACATTGATATCACAGTTCGGATTGACCGCCCACCCGACCATTGTTCCCAGAAGGTTATTATAACGAAAGTCTCAGACGGCCGCCACCACCATTTCATCAGACAAAACTCAAGATGCTGATATTGCGGCAATGATTGCGCTTCGCCGTTCTTGCTATTTCGCCGGCCCTTTAATGGACCACTGCGTCCAGCAAGAGTTGGGTTTCATTGATGGTGAATATGTTTTTAAACCCAACATTTGCGCAGATGAAGCAAAGTGATTTGGATTTGTGGTTGCTGGTACAAAATCAGCGGTTTTGATGATGGAATCTGAAGCAGATGAACTATCTGAAGACCAAAAATGCTTGCGGGTTTTTACTATGGGCATGCTCAGCAACAAATCGTTATTGATAACTATCAATGCCTTTGCTCAAGCGGTAGGTAATGCCAAACAGAATTTGTACCACTCGCAATTGATGAAAATCTAAACACCGCTTTAAAAGAAGCTTTTTACTCGCAAAGGTAAGTGAAGCTTACACCATTACCATCAAACAAGACCGTTATGCGCGTTTGGCTGAGCTTGAAACAGAGGCACTTGCCTTAGCGGGCGACGAAAAATGCCGAAAATTATGAAGAAAAAGTTAAACAAATCGAAAGAATTGTTTGAAAATCAAAATACCGCACAGTGCGAGATAATATTTTATCGGCAAACCACGTATTGATGGACGTGATTTAGAAACTGTACGTGCCTTGGACATTCGGCAGGCGTATTGCCATGTACACGCGGTTCAGCACTATTTACTCGCGGAGAAACTCAGGCTGGTAACCACAACACTTGGTACAACACGCGATGTAAACTTAGTGGATACGTTGGCGGGTACACAGCAAGACAACTTCATGTTGCGTATTATAATTTTCCGCAGTATTCAGTAGGCGAAACAGGTCGTGAGAGTGGACCAAAAACGCCGTGAAATTGGTCATGGTCGTTTGGCACGTCGTGGCGTTCAAGCTTGATGGTACCAACTGCTGACCGCTCTCCATACACCATTCGTGTGTGGTGTCACGATAATACCGAGTCAAATGGTTCATCATCACGGCATCGGTTTGTGGCGCGTCTTTGGCATTGATGGATACGGCATGCTGTAAAATCTCCTGTTGCGGCATTGCCATGGGTCTCAGTAAAAGAAGGCGAACGTTTTGCGGTGCTTTCCGGATATTTTGGGCGATGAAGATCATTTGGGTGATATGGACTTTAAAAGTAGCAGAAATGAGTGCCAATGGTATTACTACTTTACAAATGGACATTAAGATTGAGGTATCACCCAGGAAATTATGGAGCAGGCTCTAAAACAGGCTCATGCAGGGGCGTATCCATATTCTAAACGCAATGAATCAGGTTGTTTCTGCTTCTCGTACTGAAATTAGCGTCACGCACCTAATTATGCCATCAGTTGAAATCAATCCTGAAAATTCGTGATGTCATTGGTGGGGTGGGGGCGACCATTCGTGCTTTTCAACTGTGAAGAAACAGGAGCGACCATTGATATTGATGATAATGGCACTATCTCGTATTTTTGGGTTAAATAAGCATCTACCAGGCTGCCATTGCTCAGATTGAATCAATTGTTGCAGAAGTACAAAGTGGGCGCAGTATATGAAAGGCACCGTTGCTCGCATTGTGGAATTTGGGGCATTTATTACCATCTTACCCGGTACAGATGGTTTGGTTCATATCAGTCAAATCGCTGATGAACGATGTGGAAAATGTAACGACTACCTTGTAAAGAAGGGGCAAAAGGTTAAAGTGCAGGTTCAGGATATTGACAATCGTGGACGTATTAAGCTGACGATGAAAGCGATTGAACAAGCCTAAATGCCAAAAACCACTCATGATTTGGTGGTTTTATTGGATTGAGTGTTTTGGGGTTTCAATCACAACTGGCAGTACAAACCCTTTGCCAAAAATTATCTGCAAATACATAATCGTGCTTTTGGGGGATGACGTCGTTTGTTGTGTTAATTACAGCGACATATTAGCCCCATCTGACCAAATAATGTCCCAAATATTCGCCTTGTAACTGGTTCTTAAAATTTTACCCAGCGCTTCAGGAGCTGCCATACCCACTGCCGCTATGCTCGAGCTTGTTTGATCGTAATATTGTGAGGCTTTGGCATAATTTTAACTGCTTCAGTTTCAAGCGCAATCGGGTATTCATAAGTTTTGGTGCAAAATGGGTTGTTTGCATCCACTAATGACCAATCGATTTTTACCTTACCATCTTTAGTAATAATGGGTTTTATCTCAGGTTCTTGGTCATTGCCATCGTCTTGATGTAACTGTGTGGCAAGCGCTTTTAAATCATGAGCCTCTTCAGCATTTTGATTATCCTTTGTTCAGGTAGAGCAGGACTCATCATTTTTGTTGGCGAGATTGATGGTTTTGATTGTGGCAAGCAGTGACGCCTAAAGACAAATCCAATCAGAGACCAAATAATGCATAACAAACCTTTTGAGTTAAGATAATTTTATTTTTCTGTCTAATTGATATCATATTGATTATCAAGTTATCTTTAAAGATATAAAATTATCATCAATTAAAATCTTTAATAGCAATGATAGGATGTGTTAAAAATTAAATCGTTACAGTATAAAATAAAAACCACCCAAATAGGCGGTTTATATGATAAAGAATTTGTAACATCACAAAGAAACATTTGAATTAAAACTTCATCAATCTATTGTATCCGCTGATTTAAAAGTTCATTGAGTGATACCAGAATTTCCAATTATGAGCCAACAGTTCGGTTGAGTGATTTTTAAATTTCTTTCCATCACCAGTTCTTGGCTTGCTCATGCGCTCCTAAACCTTCCTCAACAACTTCATCAATGAGCCCCACTGGTTGCAGGTGGAGTTGCATCTAGTTTTTAAAGCCCCAGATGCCCCAGGCGCTCAGCGGTACGCCATAAAATTGAGGCACAGCCTCTCGGAAATGACTGGAATAGATGCTGTTTTTGTAGCATATTTACCTTATCTCGCTACACTCCAATGGCAAGTGCTGCCGCCGAACCACCTTCACCAGTACTGTTGAGATGATTGCCTTTTAAAGCCTGGAAAATACAGCAATGGATTTGGCAATCGCTTCAGCTTGCCCACGCTTCTCAGCACCAACGCTGAGTATGCTCCTTGCGTGTCAATGAATGTAAATACGGGCAGAATGAGCTGTTCTGCCATTTGCACAAGACGAATAACTTTTGCGGTAACTCTTCTGGATTGCCATGCCAAGAGTGTGGGCACGGTACGTTCCACTTGTTGACCGCCTCACGGTGCTGACCAACAACCAAAACACAGGTGTCATTAAGCGTGCCGAGACCACCTACGATTGCTTTATCCTCGGCAAACGCTCTATCGCCATGCAACTCGTCGACCTCAGCGAATAAATTTGCTACGTAATCCCACAAGGACGCTTTGCATGACGAGTTAATTGAACGCTTTCCCAAACAGTACTATAATTACTTCCAAAATCTAAAATAAATCAAGTTTTTTAAAATCAAACAATGTAAACTCACATTAGTTTAACACAGTCAAATTAGAATGCCAACTTGATATTTTATTTGTCATTGCTGATTACGATTGAATGAATGTACCATAATTGGTTAGTTTATCACAAGTTTTATGCCCCATTTGTAAATTGGCTAATATCAGCTGTTAATTGAGATAAATCAATTCGCGGGTGCGTGCTTCCCCAACAGCAGGTAACTCCCGTTGCAATCGGGATTTTGATAACAACAATGGGCGCCGATTTGATGGTACGGCTTTGTTGGCGCTGACAGCAAGACGTAAAATTAGACATAAATACGCTTAATTTACGACCGCCTAGATTTTCAATAATTTCTAAATTCTCTACCTCAGTTTACGGCGGTGATATATAAAGCAATTTGCGCCATTACTGCTTTGTCCAGATTGCAAACTCGCAATATCTGAAAATTCTAAATAACAACAAGCACTGTGTTTTTGTGAAGGTTATGCCCAACTGCAAGCCCAATTTCGTGTAAATTTGACGCATAACGTAATAAATCTTTATCTTCGTTTCAGAATCCAAGTTCACTGCTTACAGCATCAAACAGTCTTGACCGGTGCTAGTAAATCGTCCTGCTTGCTTGCGCTGATGCGTCCAGCAGAATACCTTGGGCAAGGGCGCTGATGCTACGGTCACGTACATCTTCATGATTGAGCCTACCCAGCATATCATACATGACGCCTCGCAGCGCCCGGTCAGAGTAGCCTAATTTATCAATTTTAAAGACTTCCATAATCGCAAGCACCCGGCAACACCTGCTGGAGTCACTGCTTGATTACGAGCCTCGACACCTCGATAATCAATTTTATCAATATGCCCCAGTTTGATTAACGTTTTTGAGTTTGACCACGGTATCTAATGTGATGTATTCATGACATGCCTAATTTTCTAACACCAATTTAATGCTTTTGCCGTACCCGATGAGGTACCGTAATATCCCAACCTGTTTTTTTTATAACGTTTGGTGATGGTGATTAAAGTGGCTTTTGGTGGCATTCATACGTATCAAAGGTTTGTTCAGTGATTTTACCATCGTCAAAATTTGCGAGTAAAGGAAACGCAGCTCATTTGCAAACTTTCCGTTTCAATAGGTTCAAAACCTTTGACCGATGAGATAAATTCAGTAGAGCCACCACCAATATCAATCACCAGACGTTTATCTGTACTAGCATTAGAATGTGATACACCCAGATAAATTAACTGCGCTTCTTCCTCGCCCTGCAATCACTAATGGTTTGGTAAAAGCACGTTTGCATTTGATAAATTCATTTGCATTGGCTGCCTTCTTAAAGTTACTGGTGGCGACAATACGCAGTCTTGAGCTGTCTACAGCACTGATATGTTGAGAAAAATGCAAACAATCAATACCGCGCTGATAGCTTCTTCAGATAAAATATTGTTTTCACTGCTTCCGCGGCAAGCTGTACTTTTCTTTGAAATGCTGCTGGCGATTTTTTCTTATCGCCATGGTCTAAACGAGCAATGGCTAAATGAAAACTGTTTGAGCTTCAAGTCAATTGCCCCAAGCAATTCATCTTTA
>BNJT01000201.1_pt1 | contig 95032 bp, 132 predicted proteins | sample 8540491 | NCBI WGS metagenome assembly BNJT01 (sample SAMD00202455, study PRJDB9452) | human saliva metagenome | host: Homo sapiens | reverse complement strand
ATATACTTTGAAAAACAATAGCACTAGATGACTATGACATAAGTAAAATTAAAGGAGAATACACTTGGAGAATTACGATGTACTGTCAAGACTAGAAGAAAGTTTATTCTACCAACGGAAATGGACTTATGGTCAGAAGTGAAATCTATTTGAGAACGGAATTCTATTAAAAAGAAATAAAGAGGAAAAGAATTATCTTCTTTCATGAGTTATTTTGCTATTCGACCATACGTGATTAACTCTCTATTTGCTAAGGCAAAAATATTTTTGGATATGAGCTTATTCTAAGAAATGGAGAGAAAATCAATATTGATAGTAATAATCTTCCTATGCTAGATGAATTTACAGAAAAAGCTATATAGAATATTATCAAGCAAAAGAGAGGTTTAGATGCATGAAAATAGAACATGTCGCAAATGTACTTCAATGATTTTGAGAAGGCAAGAGATTTCTTTGTAAAGTACTTTGCTGGAAAAAGCAAAATGATGGTTATCATAATCCAAATACAGGCTTTCGGTCATTCTTTATTTCTTTTTGATGAAGGGATCTCGTTTAGAGATTATGAATAAACCAAAGATGGATAATTTAGTCAAACCACTGAATCGTACGGGATATGCACATATTGCTTTCTCTGTTGGAAGTGTAGAAGCTGTTGATTTATTGACATCAAGATTAAGAAACGATGGCTTTTGAAGTTGTCAGTGGTCCGCGTACAACTGGTGATGGATATTATGAGTCCTCTATCATTGATATTGAAGGGAATCAAATCGAAATTACAGTTTAGTAATAAAGAAATATGGAATTAAAAAGGAAGATATCTGACCAATACTAGTCTAGATATCTCCCTTTATTCATCTTGTTCCCGTGCTATATATTTTATTCTTTAATACATGTCTAGGTATCTTCCTTTGTTCATCTTGTTCTTATGTATATATTTAATTCCTTTGTAGAATCTTTTTAATTACTTTTGTTTTCTATTTTGTTAAATAGTTTTTCTAAGAATAAGATGCGTTTATATATTGTTTTTCTCATAATCTACATCTCCTATCTATGATTAGTTTACGCTAACTAACTCAAACTTGCAAGTGTCTTGCTTGTAATAAAATTAAACTACAGGTTCATTGTTTAGGAGGGTTGTGGTAAGTAGAATAATAACTGTACCAAGAAAGATGGTGTCAAAAGTGAAGATACTGTAATATCCCAGTGAAGATGGTTTGCTCAACCTGCTGGGGTATCTGGAATGAAGCTCGGGGCTAAGAGAAAGGATACTTTCTTACAGCTGGCCGCATCGAAGTAGTAATACTAGATGAAGGGTGCAATTCCTGAAAGTAACAGATGGCACACATCATTGTGCAATATAGTCCAGAATACATATCGGTGGAAGAATAGAGGGTTACTTGAATAGAGTGCCTGAATCTTAGTTAGGTATATATTGGCGTTATATATAAACCTAAGAATAGCCAATAATCCACTCTGTCGTGAAGCGAAGAAATTCGTGTATAAGATATGGAAGAAGATTCTCTTAGTAGCCTAGAGACAGGTTCTGAGTCAGGAAAAGGAAGATCACAGAACAAGTGCTGAAGAGTTGGGTGAAAAGTGTGGGTAATCAATCCCACCAGAGCTTCGTGATGAAAAGTCTAGGGAAGAGATGCAAGGAATTGCTAACCTTGCACAGCCTCTTTTCTCTCTGTAGGATAACAATATTTTTGCAATGATGATGTAGGGTGAATAAAAGCCCATTACAGTGTTTTCACTTTTAACATCACATTGGTATTTACATGCATGTCAAAGGATGGTATATTGATATACCATCTTTATGGAATATATTGGAGGTGATGGAGTTATGAATTATCCTATCGTTAGTTTAAGTGCTACTGGTGATAACATTCGTCGTTTGCGAAAAGAACGTAAAGTGAAGACCAGTGAGCTAGCAGATTACCTTGGTTTTTCAGACGTACAGGCAGTTTACAAGTGGGAACGTGGAGAATGTTTACCAACATTAGAAAACTGTTTTGCGCTAAGTAAATATTTGCATGTACAAGTAGAAGACATCTTGGTCTGCATGGACGAGATGCCTTCTTTATTTTTGATGTCTAGGTATATAATTGAGTAAAAGAATGTTCATTGAATATTGGACAAGGAGAATAGAATATGAAAATTGAATTTGAAAATGAGAATAAAGTAGCGCTAGAAGATTTTTAATAGGGGACTATTTTTAATTCAACAGGTGCTGAATTCTATCGTGATGGGGATTATGATACTGCTATTGAATATTATCGTATTGCCTCATCGATGGGTAATGTTCAATCACTCGCAAACCTTGGCTACTGTTACTACTATGGTAGAGGTTGTAAGAAGGATCTGAAACTTGCGTATGCGTATTTTAAGATGGCTGCACGCTTTAAGAATACAGATGCTTTATATAAGTTAAGCACGATGTATGAACATGGTAAGGGTGTAAAGAAAAATGATGAGATTGCGGAATACTATCTCATGACAGCCTTTCAATCTTTAAATGATTTACCAGAAGTTGCTAGATTAGAGTATCCAAGTGTATTATTTGCGATGGGTAAGAGATTCTTGGCAATTGGTGAAGAGGAAGGCGACTTTGAAGTTGCGTATACTCTTTTAAGAGGTGCACAAGAAGGCTATGAATACCAAATTAATCAAGGGTGTCATTATTATGAAAAGATGTTAGAAGAGGTTGAAGAAATATTACAAAGAGATTGTTTTCGATTCTTATTGGGATGAAGATGAAGAAGAGATCTATTTTTTTCAATTAAGTTTAGATAAATTTATGATGACACACAGAGAAACGTATGGATACAGGGGTCTTGTATATGATCCATTTTGATGAAGAAGTCGCTAAAGTTTCAAAGAGATTGTATGGAACTTTACTATATGACTTTAATCTGACACGACCCACATGAGTTGGAAAAAGCGTCAACACTTTATTCAAATCAGATGTTTGGAAAGATTGGAGAGAAATTGTTATATTGAACCACCCTTTACATTCTAACTTTTGGTGGTAGACATGTATTTCATGGGTAATAATGTTTATGCAAACTACAATCTAACACTTATTGATGATGGCAATATTTATATTGGTGATAATGTTATGTTTGCGCCAAATGTTGATTGTTGCGACTGCTGGGTCACCCAATCATTCCGGAATTACGAATGAAAGGATTGCAGTTTAACAAAGATGTACATATTGGAAAGAATGTCTGGGTAGGAGCAGGTGCGATACTAATGCCTGGTGTAAAAATCGGTGATAATACAGTGATTGGTGCAGGTAGTGTTGTCACTAAAGATATTCCTAGCGATGTTGTGGCAGTTGGGCAATCCTTGCCACGTTATTAGACCGATTGGTGAAAAGGATAAACTCTACTTCTATAAAGATGAAGTAATTGATTGGGAGAATTTGTAGTGAGATATTATTTGCACAGTAGTTTAGTAGATTATTCAAAGATGGAACTTCACAATGAATATCATTGGGTTGAAGATCTGTTAAAACATGTTCAATTTCCATGCCATGCATTACTCGTTGCGTCTTCACCTGATGATATTGAAAAGACAAGACACTATGCACAGGAGATTGTGGATGTCATGGATAAACATGGCTTATGTTTATCTGGGTTTTGATATCTTAGATCGAAATAGCGCAAAGTGTACAAAAGAACTTGTTGAGAAGGCAGATATTATTATCGCAATGGGTGGTCACGTTCCAACACAGAATGCTTTCTTCCAAGAGATTGATTTGAAGAAACATCTTCAAGAGTTTCGTGGAATCTGGATTGGTAGTTCTGCTGGTAGTATGAATAGTGCAGCGCTTGTATATGCTCAACCAGAGTTAGATGGTGAGGTAATTGATTCAACGTATCAGCGTTTTGTGCCTGGTTTAGGGTTAACGGAGAAGATGATGATTCCTCACTATTCTTCTTGGAAGAATGAAGTAGTAGATGGCTTTCGCCTACTAGAGGATGTTACCTATCCTGATAGTCAAGGACATACGTTCTATCTAATGGAAGATGGTAGTTATGTGCTTGGTGATACGGAAGAGAAGATAGAAGAAGTGATTGGTGAAATACTATGTTCTTTGTGATGGAGTAATTGTTCAATAATATACAAAATGAAATGGTATCCGGTGTTGGATACCATTTTTTAATCATTAGAATTTTGTGACGAAGTATGGATAGAGAAATGACTTCTCTGTATGTGCAGGAGGTTCTACTTCAATGATTGCCTTTTGGTAGCCATTCACAATCTTTGTGCCACTTGCGTGGATAAGCTCTCTTTGGAATTGTCCATACTCTTGGTGTACATGTCCATGTACCATGTATGCAGGTTTATACTTATCTAGTAGTTCGTTAAAACATGCATATCCTGAATGTGGTAAATCATCCATATCACCATATCCTTCTGCAGGTGCGTGTGTTACTAGGATATCGACTCCTTTGGAAATCCAAAGGCTTGGTTTGAGTTTGTTGATGCGTTTTTGCATCTCGGATTCGGTATACATGAATGGTGATTCATTGTACTTCATACATCCACCTAAACCGGCAATACGCAATCCCCTTGTATTCATACACACGACCATCGATATCGACACATCCTTCTGGCGCGTGGCGTAGGTACGCTGTATCGTGATTGCCATGAACGTAGAAGAGTGGTTTATTTGCGACTGTCACAAGGAATTCTAGGTATCTCGCTGGTAAATCTCCACAGGAGATAATCAGATCGATATCTTTTAATTTATTTGGTGTGTAGTAATCATATAGATATGGATCTACTTGATCACTTATGACTAGAATCTTCATCTGTTGTTTTAATCTCCGTTAATTCATCTCGTGGGATATTGTTAGAAGAAAGTTCTCCTACAATATTATTGTTTAACCAGTTGATACGAATAATATCTAATGGTTGTAAGCTATTATCTGCTTCTACAATTTGCTTGCCGGTACGGGTTTCGATTGGACCGGTAAATGGCACGATAGTGCCTTCTTTCATTGCAGTAATAAAGTGATTCATAGTACGTAAAATCGCAGCTGATGTGGAAGATGGTAGATAGAGTTCTTCTGCACCTGAAGATAAACCTAACCAATAGCTTTGTTCACTGATTTCCTTGTGTGTCAAAATATCCTGTACAAGTAAATCGTAGAAGAGTGACCAGTTGTAAATAGGTGCTGCTAGACATTCTTCTTGCGATTCTTCGAATCGGTATAGACCTGGCTTATGTGTTGTGGAACGATTATCCATGATGATTGCATTTTGGCATGGTTCTTTTAAGATATGTACTTTTGCGTCTGGAGAAGTCCAGGATACACCAAGTGCGAAGGCATTGAGTTCAATGACAGATACTTCATTATCATATGGTAAATAACCAATCAGACGTTGGTCATGTACCATACCTGCTAAGATACCCATTAAGAAGAATAACTCATAACTACGTAATGCATAGGTATTGATAATATGTGATACAAGAGGTGTACAGTGATTCATAAACTTATGATCAGGATAGTCTGTCGCTGCCTTTTAATGTATCTTTTAATAAAGAGTGGGACTTGTGGTAATAATCCACTCATGGTTTTGACATGCTTGATGGATAATTTGTTCTGTTGTTTTTGTGTCTGAACAACCTGTATAGGCAGTGGTATTGAGGACACCTTCATAACGGTTGTTTAGATAGGTTCTGCCACTTTCGATTATGGCTGTCTGTAAATCATTCAAATCGTTAGATGGATATAAAAACGCAATCGTGAGTGGGATCACGTTCAGAATAATATTGTTTACGGAAGTTGAGTAGAGAAAGGATTGATTGTGATTTTGCCTTAGCTTTATATTCAAGACTTACATTACTTTCACTACGATTGAATTCTTTTAAAATACGCTCAATACGATGGCGTAGAATTATTCTGTTTTTATCTAGTAAACTATCAAACGTAAAGATCGATAGGTAGATTAAGAAGGCATCTGAGATATTAAAGGATGGTTGATTTTGTGTAATATCCTTTGTGACTAGTTCAAAACGATAGAAAGCACCTTGGAAGGTATGAACTAAGTCCTGTGGCCATTTTGTTTCAAGGTTTTGTCCTAGCATATCTGCTAGAAGTTGATAACTTCCCGGAATTGTAAAGCATGGTGTATATAAATTTGTGACTTTTTGGAATCTTAAGAATTCTTCGTATACCTGCATTTCTTGTGAATCATTAGGGTACAGGCATAATACGAGTAATTTCTGCCATGATAGAAGGAGCTTGCAAGTACTTTAATACAGATACTCGTTTATTACCTTCTTTGACATAGAATGCATGCATGTATTCATAAACTTGGATTGGTTCACGGATACCTTCCTCGATTTGTGCATCATAGAGTCTAGACCACTTGGCCGCAAATTCGGTATCATCATCTAAAGTTGGCATCCAATTCTCTGTGAAGGATGTAGCTCTTGAGGAAGTAATTGTACCTACCACAAGATCTAAAGGAATTTCTAATATTCCAACATATACTTTTGGTAAATCACTAAAAATACTGTTATCTAAAACAGCTAATGTTTCTTCATCTGCTTTGCCTTTTTTGCGGGCTAATGTGTATTCAGAAAGTGACATAAGTACCATCTCCTAGCGGTATTATTATACTTGAATATTTAGTTATGGTCTAATTGCAAACTTACGATATATAATCACTAAAAAGGGGAAAGAAAAATGGCAGAATTTGTTCGGTATACATCTGTATTGGGAGATATCACAATTGCAATCGAAAATGATACGCTAATTGGCTTATGGTTTGATGGCCAAAAATATGATAGGGCAAATGTACAAGGGGAATTTACCCAAATTATTTCACAAACTGCAACAAAAACGATACAGTGGTTAGATGAATACTTCCAAGGAAAACATCCTAAAATGAATCTAAAGCTTTCTCCTAAGGGTACTAAATTTCAGCAAGCTGTATGGGAATGTTTATTAGCGATTCCTTATGGTCAAACAAGAACCTATAGTGATATCAAAGAACTGGTTTGCACGAAATTAGGAAAAGCTTCCATGTCAAATCAAGCAGTTGGAACAGCTATTGGGCATAATCCAATATCAATTATCATTCCATGTCACCGCGTGATTGGAAAAGATGGTAATCTACATGGGTATGCTGGAGGGCTAGATAGAAAAACTTGGTTATTACAGCACGAAGAATTAACAGTTTTCCAATGATGCTAATGATGTAAATTAGAATGATTTTGGGCTCTTGCTAGTGTATGACATGTTATACATATGCATGGTTTCTTTGTACAGGGAAATGAGATACGTTTTGATATCGTTATTGACTTTAATTGTGATGATCGTGAAGCACTATATAAACGCATTGTTCAGGATATACAGGAATGTTATCCTGATTACCGATTTACAACAACTTTAGATAGCGACATCAGTGATTGATGCCGTTATTTTTTGTATTTAATTTATGAAAACTATGTGAAATGACCGTATATCATTTGACGTGATCTGGAATTTTCGTTTAGAATAGGGTACATTGTCGAAAGGAGTTAAATGATATGAAAAAGAAAATAAATACAATCGTAGGATCAATTGGGGCATTTGTTGGAATCTTCGTTTTCATCACTTATATCCCACAGATTATCGCAAACTTAAATGGTATAAAGGGACAACCACACCAGCCACTTACAGCAGCTGTTTCATGCTTGATTTGGGTTATTTATGGTTGGACGAAGGAACCAAAGAAAGACTATATCTTAATTATCCCAAATGCATTTGGAGTTGTGTTAGGATTCTTAACGTTCATAACAGCTCTCTAATAAGCATTATCCAGCGTATAAATTTTGTACAACGTTATAGAACGACATCAGTGATTGATGTCGTTTTTTAATGATCATGTGACATAGGGTGGTAGCCGAATTATTTTTTTCATATTACAATAGTAACGATAGATAGGTGGTAATTATGAAAATATTGAGTATTGCCGTACCATGTTATAACTCACAGGACTACATGGAGCACTGTGTAGAGACGTTATTAACTGGTGGTGAAAAAGTTGAAATTATTATCGTAGATGATGGTTCAAAGGATGATACAGCTGCTATCGCTGATCGCCTTGCGGAAAAATATCCAACAATTATCAAAGCCGTTCATCAAGAAAATGGTGGACATGGTGAAGCTGTAAATACAGGTATTAAGAATGCGACTGGTGTATTCTTCAAGGTTGTAGATAGTGATGACTGGGCTTTGGGTGAAGAAGCACTTGCGACTTTACTTGAGAAGCTAGAAATGTTTAGTAACAGTGGTGAAGATGCAGTTAAATGTTCCTGACTTAGTATTATGTAACTATATCTATGATAAAGTAGGTGTTAAAAATAAGAAGGTAATTAACTATAAGGGTTACTTACCGCTCAATCGTACATTTACTTGGCAGGATGTAAAGAAGATGCCTCCAGGTAAGTATATGACCATGCATGCGTGCGTATATCGTACAGAAGTATTACGTGAAAGTCAATTTGGTATTACCTAAGCATACATTCTATGTAGATAATATCTATGTATTTAAACCTCTACCATTTGTAAAGAAGCTCTATTACTTAGATATTAATCTTTACCATTACTTTATTGGTCGTGATGATCAATCTGTAAATGAAAAGGTAATGATTAAGAGACTCGACCAACAGTTACGTGTCAATAAGATTATGATTGATACATTAAGTGCGTATGATAAGTCTATTCCTAACTGTACGGAGTATATGTATTCTTACTTAGAGATTATCTCCGCAATTACATCAGTTCTTGCGACATTATCTGGAACACCTGAACATCTTGCAATGAAGGAAGATTTATGGAAGTATATGCAGGAAACAGATGCAGAGATTTATCAGAAGGTGCGTTATTCCTTTGTTGGTAGAGCTGTCAACTTACCTGGTAAGTTTGGCCAGAGTGCATTACTTGCAATTTATAAGCTTGCTCAAAAACTATATGGATTTAACTAAGCGGAATATTTCCGCTTTTTTTAAAGCAGTAAACGTGCATCATAGTGAAATTGGAGTATAATAAACCACAGTTTCATTTTGTAAACAGATAGGAGTGTAATAAAGATGGATAAGACAGCAAAAATGATTATTGCATTAGTACCTGATGAGGTAATGCATAAGATTCCTTTCTTTGTACGAGGACATGCGACAAAGGATACAGTAGCTAAAATTGCTAAGGAACATCCAGAGTTATATGCCCAAGCACAGCAGTGTGATGAGTTACAAGGTGAACTTAAAGAACAACTCAGCAAAAATTATCAACGATATCTTCGATCAGAAGATGAGAAAAGCATGGATATAAATAATAAAAAAGGGGCTAATGCCCTTTTTCGTTTGATGGAGTACAATAGTGGCAAAGATACATTAACAAACCAACCTGTGATAAAATAAAGGCGGTGATAATATGAAAAAAGTAATCGCAATCGTTGAAGACGAAAAAGATTTAAATGAATTAGTAAAAAGATATTTAGAAAAAGAAGAATACGAAGTACGTTCTTATTTGGATTTTGATGAGGCTTACTCTCATACATCTGATGAAGATATACATCTATGGATTCTTGACATTATGTTAGGCGATAAGAGTGGATTTGATCTCATTGAAGCTATCCGTTCATATCGTTCTGAAGTACCGGTTATCTTTATGTCTGCACGTGATAAGGAATTTGACCGTATCATTGGACTTGAAAAGGGTAGTGATGACTATATCACAAAGCCATTCTCGCCAAAAGAACTTGTATTACGTGTCAACAACTTGATTCGTCGTATTTATAAAGATGAAGCAGAACATATCAAGGTAGATGGATATGAGATTGATGAAGCACAGAGAATTGTCATCGAAGATGATAAGCAGATTGATCTAACAACCAAAGAGTTTGAACTCTTGATGATGTTTGTGAATAACCGTGGTACTGCTTTCCCTCGTGAACAGATTCTATCTCAAGTTTGGGAAGAAAATTACTTTGGTAGCGACCGTGTCGTTGATGATACGTTACGTAGACTTAGAAAGAAAATGCCGAATTTAAGTATTCATACGATTTACGGATTCGGTTATAGGCTCGGATAATGAAGCGCATACGAATGTGGTTGCGTGAGTTAAGTTTGTCGCAACAGTTACTCAGTATGGTCTTCCTTTTCATCATGATTTTTGCGATGTTCGTGATTATCTTTCTTTCGCCATCGATTGAACGATTTACCGAAGCGGAAATGTATAATCGCTTGCATAGCGCACAAGAAAGCTTAATTTTATACGCAGATCAAAATCCAGGACAGTCTTTGGACTTCGTACAGACGGATGGTGCAATCAGTGCATACTTGTTTGATCATGAGAAGAATACTTTCACTGTTATATATGGAAGTAAGATGGATCAGACTTTAAAGGAAAGACTGAAGACAAATGCGAATGTTCCATATTCTGGTACACTGGATTCTTTTTATACACCAGAAGACCAATTAGATGGAACAACTACGCCAGTAGATAATACTGTTTTATATTCCAAAACACTATTAAATGATGGTCGTGAACTGATTACAGTGATGTCAAACGCTGCTCAACAGCGCTTGCGTGATAGTTTAATCAATGGTGTTGTGCTGTTGAACGTTAGTTTTGTAATTGGCTTTATGGTGATGTTGTTGATATGGGTGACAACTTTAATCTTTACCGCTATCACAAATTAAGTATTATATTGCAAAAATTAAGAATGAAGAAGATGCAGAACTCGCTGTAAAACGTAATGATGAGATTGGTGAAGTTGCGGATGCACTTCGTGATATGAATGCCCAACTTAAGAAACAAAATCGTGAGAAAGAAGAAATGATTCAAAATATTTCTCATGACTTAAAGACACCAATTGCGACGATTAAGTCATATGGAGAATCGATTAAAGATGGTATCTATCCATATGAAACATTAGAGAAGTCTGTCGATGTCATCATTGAACATGCCAATCGTTTAGAAAAGAAGGTTAAGAGTCTAATCATCCTCAATAAGATGGACTATCTAAAGGATACTGTTGAGGAAGGTAATCATCTCAACATGAATAAAATTATTGATAAAGCACTGTTATCTCTCAAGGTTGTTCGTCCAGAGATTAGCTTTTATCTGTGAACTGGATGAAGAGGTTTACTTTCCATGGTGAAGAAGAACCTTGGCGTATTGTTGTAGAGAATCTTATTGATAATGCATTACGTTATTCTAAGAGTTATATCAAGGTGACATTACAAGAAGATGAGTTATGTGTAATCAATGATGGTAAGAATATTTCAAAAGGACCGTTTGAGCTACATTATTCCATCGCTATGAAAAGGGAACAGATGGACAATTTGGTTTAGGTTTATCCATTGTTCACCGTGTAGTAACAACATATGGATACCGTGTAGCAGCAGAAAACCTTACAGAAGGTGTATGTTTTAGAATCTGGCATGATGCTAAGACACAAAAATCAAAGAAAACAAATGAAAATACTCCTGCATAAACGTCATTAATGGGTGAAAAATTTCATCAATATCGATTAAAATATAAAGACATATGAAAAAAACAGAACAGATTTACGGTGTGAAAAACAGCATATATCACAGAAGGTGAAGGACCAGATATGATTCTTCTGCACGGATGGGGTCAGAATAAGGAAATGATGCAGGCAATCTTTGATCACTACAAAGATCGTTATCGTGTTTTTGCGATTGATTTTCCTGGCTTTGGTGAGAGTGATAATCCACCAGTTGCTTGGGGTGTTCCTGACTATGAGGCATTCCTAGAAGACTTTATCGCAGTGAATCAAATTCAAAATCCTATTCTGGTTGGACATTCCTTTGGTTGTCGTGTAGCGATTCGCTACGCCGCAAAGAACCCAGAGAATGTTAAGAAGATGTGTTTAACAGGTGCTGCGGGTATACGTCCAAAGCAATCTCTTGAAAGTAAGATTCGTGTCAAGATATTCAAACTTGGTAAGTGGTTTTTAAAGGTGACCGGACAGTCTAAGAAATTAGAAGAGCTTCAAAAGAATGCAGGCTCAGAAGATTATCGTAATGCCCAGGGTATTATGAGACCTACATTTTGTAAAGGTAGTGAATGATGATGTGACAGAGTTATTGCCTTTGGTAAAAGTGTCCTGTATTACTTGTGTGGGGTGATTTAGATACAGCTGCACCACTATGGATGGGACAGCAGATGGAGAAGATGATGCCTGATGCAGGTCTTGCGATATTTGCAGGTGATGACCACTGGGCATATTGGCACCAAGCAGACCGTTTTAATCGCGTTCTGGATATATTCTTAAAGGAGACGGCTTAGTATGGAAAGATGGATACTTGCAGTTGTAACACTAGTTGCAATGTTGATACCAACAAAACATGCATTACATATGTTCCAGCAGAATCGCTATGAACTAGGTAGATATAGTAAGTGGCTTGCTGGAAATAAAAAGATGATACAGGGAATGTTGGTTACAACACTTTGCTATATCGTTGTTGCAGGATTATTAACATACTTTGCTGGATTTACAATCTTTGCATGGGTATGGGTAGGGCTACTACTTGTATTTACAGGTATTAACTTTACGAGAGAGAAAAACAAGAAATATATTAAGCCACTTGTATATACAGGTCGTGTAAAGCGTCAAATCGCTGTGATGGCTTTTATTAGAGATTGGTCTTGTATTCCTCAACTTTAAATTATTACCTCAGTATGCATGCATATCAACACTTGTAATTATTCTACCTTGGATTTTAATCTTCCTGGTCGGATGTATTACATCTCCAATTGAAGCACTTGTAAAACAATGGTTCATTGGTCAAGCAAAGAAGATTCTTCGTGAGGATAAAGATCTGATTAAGATTGGTATCACTGGTAGCTACGGTAAGACATCTACTAAGAATGTCATGCAGGCAATGATTGGTGAGCAATTTAATACATTAATGACACCTGCGTCATACAATACACCAATGGGTATTACAATTACGATTCGCACTTTGTTAAAACCTATTCATCAAGTATTTGTATGTGAGATGGGTGCTGACCATGTTGGTGAAATTACTTCTCTAATGAAGTTTGTACAACCATCTATTGGTGTTGTAACATCGATTGGTCCTCAACACTTAACAACCTTTGGTTCACAAGAAAACATCATCAAAGAGAAAATGCAGATGATGGAACTATTACCAAAGGATGGACTTGGAGTTCTCAACTATGATAACGATTTTATCCGTAACTATCGTTTAAAGAATCCTGTTAAGACAGTGAGTTATGGTGTAAAGAGTAGAGACGTTGATTATTACGCAGATGATATTACTTACACTCGTATGGGTTCTTCTTTCACGGTGATTCATCGTGATGAACATGTACGTATCGAAACAAAGCTTCTAGGTGAGTTAAATATCCTAAATATTCTATCCGCTATCTGTGTCGCAAGACACCTCAATGTACCATGGCCAACAATCCAGCGTGCAGCGAAGAATATGAAGCAGGTTGAACATCGCTTAGAACTTAAGACAATTAATGGTTATCGCTTTATTGATGATGCGTTTAACTCAAATCCAGTTGGTTCTGCAATGGCACTAGAAGTACTTGCGATGATGCCAAATACACGTTATGTTGTAACACCTGGAATGATTGATCTAGGTGCTATCCAAGATGAAGCAAATAAAGAATTTGGACGTAAGATGAAGGGGAAGGCTGATGAAGTAATCCTTGTTGGTGAAATCCAAACAAAGCCAATCTATGAAGGTTTACAAGAAGTTAGATTTGATATGCAACGTGTCATTGTTGTTAAAGACAGTCAAAGAAGCTTTTGACCATATCTATCGACATGCATTACCTTCCGATACAATCTTATTGGAAAAATGATTTACCTGACGCATTTAGTCACTAAAAAAGTCCACATCAGTGGACTTTTATTTCGTTTTAATTGTTTTAATAAAGAAGAAGATACCTAATACGAAGAAGATTGCGATACTTCCTACACCAGCACTGATAGAACCTGTTACCTGTGATACAAGTGATACAGATGCTGTACCTAAGAAGGCTGCACCCTTACCACAGATATCCATTAAACCAAAGTATTCACCAGACTGTTCTGCTGGGATAATCTTTGTAAAGTAAGAACGTGATAAAGCTTGAATACCACCTTGGAATAATCCTACACATACCGCAAGAATCCAGAATTCAACTTGTGTATCCAAGAAGATTGCAAAGATTGCGATACCAAGATATGCAAAGATACAGATTAGAATGAGACGTGTTGTATCAAACTTCTGTGCAAGACGTCCAAATGTAAGAGCAGCAGGGAAGGCAACAACCTGTGTTAGTAATAATGCAAGTAATAAACTTGTACTATCTAGACCTAAGCGCTGTTCCATATGCAGTTGCTAGATCGATGATTGTATAAACACCATCAATATAGAAGAAGAATGAAATTAAGAACAAGAATATTTTCTTATGCTTTGTTGCATTCTTGAGTGTATTTCCTAAACGTTTAAAACTATCTGCGATAGCGTTCTTCGTATTTTCAATATAATGCGTTTGTTTATATGTCTTTAATAAAGGTAATGAGAATACAAACCACCAAATCGCTGTAATCGTAAAGGCAATTGTCATTGCTAGACTTCCCGAGATACCAATCTTTTTACCACCAAGAATCACGGCAAGTGATAATACAAATGGAATACAAGAACCAATATATCCCCATGCATATCCTAGAGAGGATACGCTATCGAGACGCTCTTCAGTGGTGATATCTCCTAACATAGAATCATAGAAGATAATACTAGAAGAGTATACTGCCTTAGCGATAATGAAGAATATTAGAAACATTAACCAATGTGAGATAAATCCCATCATAAAAGCATAGAATTGATCCAACTAGTACAGAGATAAAGAAGATAGGTTTCTTAAATCCCTTGAAGTCTGTGATTGTACCAACAACTGGCCCTAGGAAGGCAACACATAGTGTTGCGGCTGATGCGGCATATCCCCAATATGCTAGATAGCTAACGGATGATAATCCATCTTTCTCCGCTAAGCTATTAAAGTATAGCGGCATAATTGTTGATACTAATAGTATGAAGGCAGAGTTACCGACATCATATAAGATCCAGTCTTTTTCAGACTTTGTAAGTTTTGTGAACATAATTTTAATCTCCCCACGATATTGATTATGTATTAAAAAGAGTTATGAAACAATTATTTTTTTGTAACAAAAAGTATAAATTTCATAACTTGAACACAAAAATAGAAATAAAAAAATCCTATTTCTAGGACTGTTTTAATGGAGCGAGTGAGCGGAATTGAACCGCCGTGTCCACCTTGGCAAGGTGGCGTTCTACCATTGAACTACACTCGCGTAATGGCGGTCCCGACGAGATTCGAACTCGCGATCTTCTCCGTGACAGGGAGACGAGATAAACCACTACTCCACGGGACCAATGTATGGCGAGGAAAGAGGGATTTGAACCCTCGCGCCGGTTTCCCGACCTATGCCCTTAGCAGGGGCACCTCTTCGGCCTCTTGAGTATTTCCTCAACTATTGCCAAGTGCATACTGACTAACCGTTCAGCGCTTTACTATATTACCACGGGCATTTTTTCATTGCAAGATGTTTTTTAGCTTTTTTTGATGATTTTTCTAAAGCCTAGCGCTGAAAGGCTTTCATCAAGAATACAAGACGATTTGTGACTGTTTCGCGTGCTGCACATAGCTTATCAGCCCAACATACCACCCAAGCTTCTTTAGATTGTGGTGGATAAATCGTTAATGGGAACATGTGATGCACAATAATATCTTCCTCAATAGGGCCAATACCATAATCATTTTTGGCATTATTAGCTGCAGTATAAGGATGTGTGAATCCATGTAATCCAAAGTGTTTCTGTGGAATATGCCAATCATACAAGAAATAGTCATGTAATAAAGCACCCGTAATCATTGCGGTATAGTCGACATCAAAATTGTGAGTTTCTGCTAACTCACAAGCTGTAAGTGCGACATCAATACAATGTGCATATACAGTTGTCTTTCCATGCTGAATAAAGTTCTTTACCAAACTATATCTACCAGTTTTTTCTAAGCGTTCTACTTCATCCATGACCGCTTTATAGTGCTTGTTCTGCATATTCATACTAATAATCTATACGATTCAGCACAAAATGAACAGAAATATAATCTTTTTTCTAGCAAAATTTTTACAGAGTGGAGGAATTGCTAGAGATTTTTATTTGGATAAATCATAGAAGTATGTCATATTAAATTTATAAGATTTACGAAAAGTGAGGTTACATATGAAAGTATTGAGTTTTGGATCATTGAATTTTGATCATGTGTATCAGATGGATCATTTTGTGATGCCAAAGGAGACAACATCTTCTTTGTCCTATAGTAGAGGTTTTGGCGGAAAAGGTTTAAATCAATCTATCGCATTAGCAAATCAGGTTTAGATGTATATCATGCTGGACGTGTTGGTTTTGATGGACAACCATTTATTGATTACTTACAAGAGTATGGTGTTAAGGTTGATTATCTTAAGAAGGATGAAGAGACTGCGACTGGACATGCGATTATTCAGGTAAGTCATAGTGAAAACTGTATTATCCTTTTTGGTGGTGCGAACCAATTGATTGATGAAGCACAGATTGATGAAGTATTAACACATTTTGAAAAGGGAGATTTATTACTGATTCAAAATGAAATATCATCTTTAACATACTTAATCACAAAAGCACACGAGAAGGGTTTACGTATTGCCTTCAATACTGCACCAATGGATGAAAAGGTATTTAGTTATCCTCTAGATTTAATTGATATCTTTGTAGTGAAATGAAGTAGAAGGTAAGGGACTTGCGAATGTTTCTTCAGATCAGGGTTGAAGATGTGATTGTAGGGATTACAGAAGGCTTATCCAAACAAGGAAATTATTTTAACAGTTGGTAGTCTTGGTTCTTACTACATCTGTGGTGAGACTGTGATTCATCAAGAGGCTTATCGTGTAGAGGCTGTTGATACAACGGCTGCTGGTGATACTTTCACAGGTTTTCTATCTAGCAAGTATCTTGCGTGGTGAAAAAGTAAATACTGCATTGCGTATTGCCGCAAAGGCAAGTAGTATCACTGTTACCAAAGAGGGTGCTGCTAAGAGTATTCCTACATTAGAACAAGTATTAGAGAGTATGAAAAATGTCTGAGGTTATTCAGACATTTTTTTCTAACTTATAGATAGCTTCCAGTGCTGTTAGGATTTCTCTGCGTTCGCCTTCCATTGTCTTCGTTGCTTGATCTGCGTAATCACCAATCGCATCTGCTGTATCTTGACCATAGAGGACAACGTTATTGAGGATGGACATTGTGCGGATGTTGCGTAAACGACCTACTGTAAATAGGGCAGCTGTTTCCATATCTGCACCAAGGACACCCATGGATGACCATTTCTTTTCTTCTTCTGCGTTTGTATCGATATAGAAGCTTTCATGGCTATGAACGATACCAGTGTGATAGTTCCAATGATTTTCTTTTGCGGTTTCGATACATTTGAGTAAGAATTCTGTATCCGCAACTGCTGGATAGCGAATATCTGCATATGCCTTGGATGTGCCTTCATCACGTACTGCGCCAATGGCGAAGATTAAATCTCCAAGTTGGATGTTTGTTTGAAGAGCACCACAGGAGCCGATACGTATCATTGTGTCTACGCCAATGTGTTTTAATTCTTCAATGGCGATGGAAGCAGAGGAGCCACCGATACCAGTGGAGATGGCAATCACCTTTACACCTTTGTAGTAACCGAGACACTTCTGAATTCTCGGTTATATGCAAGTTCTTTGACATCCTCAAGGAAGGGGATAATGCGATCAATGCGAGCTGGATCTCCAGGCATGATTGCATACTTTGCGTTTACACTTTTGTCTAATTGAATATGTGCTTCTAGCATGGTGTATGTTCCTTTCTGGCTGTTTCTAAAATATGAAGTAATTCTTTTCTTTCTTCTTCTGTAACAAATGCGGCATTTACTGCATTGATATTCATTTGGAAGATATCATCGACTGTAAATCCCATATCGTTGATGCAGTGTGCGTATTCATCTGTGATATGTACACCAGCAAATGTATCGTTATCTGTGTTGACAGAAACAAGTACACCTTGGTCATAGAGTGGTTTCATAGGATGTTTTGCGTACGATGGTACGGTTTGACACTGTACATTGGATGTAGGGCAGATTTCAAAGAGTACTTTGTTTTCTTTTGCTCGCTCTACAAGTTCTTGGTCGAAAGTATACATGGTGTCCATGACCAATACGTGTTACACCAAAGTCCATTGCGTCTTTGACTGTATCTGGTCCTTGGCTATCACCTGCATGACAAGTCATAGGTAGACCATATTCTTTCGCCTTTGCGAATAATGGGACCAAAGTTAGATAGAGGTACAAATCCTTCTGCACCTGCAAGGTCAATTCCAACAACACCTTTACCAAGGTATTGCTTGCATACTTCTACAGTTTCCATATTTTCTTTTTGGTTTAATGTATCAACACCAATACACATCATGCATGTAAGGATACCAATACGAAGATTAGGATATTTTTTAAGAGCGTTGTTTCTGCCTTCTAATACAGCCTCTGTTGCCTCAGCTTGTGTTAGACCTTTTTGTGTGTGGAGCTGTGGAGCGAAGCGAATCTCTGCATAAATGTAGCCTTGGTTGGCTAAATCTTCAATCAACTCTTCAGTGATACGAGTGATAGAAGCTTTATCTTGCATACATTTTAGAGGTGTATCAAACATCTTAAGATATTCATTTACATCTTTCGCATTTGCACACTTACGAATAAATGCTTCATAGCCTTCGATGGTATCTGCAGGCATTTGTACATTTTGTTCATGTGCGAGTTTCCATATTGTATCCATGCGGAATGAGCCGTCTAGATGCAAGTGAAGATTAATTTTAGGTATACGATTTAACATAATTTTTGTCCTTTCCGGTGATATGTATTTGTTGACTTATTTAAAACCCGATAATAAAATAAATTTACATGAAATCGCTTTCACCATTTCATTCTAAGAGATGACTGGCGATTTGAAAAGATTTTGGGAGGAAAATACATGAAAAATCTATTAAAGGCAGCGATGGTTGCATTGTTGTTAACACCGCTCGTTGGTTGTGGACCTAAGGAACCTGAAAAGCAGGGTTCAAACACAACAGAAACACATGGAAAGAAGTACAACGTAGCATACCTAGTTAACGGTAACTTAGGTGACAAGTCATTCTTTGACTCAGCAGCAGCTGGATTAAAGACACTTGAAGAAGATGGTCGTATCACATTAAAGACAATTGAAATGGGTGGTACAGACGCTGATAAGCCAAGATGGCTACAGACATTGTACGAAGTATCTGATTTGGGAGAATATGACTTAATTATCTGTGGAACATATCAGATGCCTGACTTCTTAAAGGAAGTTGCTACAAAGTATCCAGATCAGAAAGTATGCAATCTTTGATGACAATACTTATGCTGGCGAAAATAAGAATGTCCTCAATTTAACATACAAGCAGAATGAGTTAGGTTATATCATTGGTACATTAGCTGCAAGCATGACAACAGATACATCTGTTGAACGTATTAACCCTGAAAAGGTAATCGGTTTCGTAGGTGGTATCGATAGCCCAGTTATCAATGACTTCTTATATGGCTACATTACAGGTGCTCAGAACGTTGATCCAGAAATCAAGGTTGATACACGTTATACAAATGACTATGTAGATACAGCGATTGCTAAGGAATATGGTTTATCCATGATTAGCGACAACAAGGCTGATATTATCTGGGGTGTTGCTGGTAACGCTGGTAACGGTGCAGCTGAAGCAGCTCTTGAAAAGAATACTGCATGGTTCATCGGTGTTGACTCAGACCAGGAATCTACTTTCTCTCCTGACTTAGCAGCGATCACATTAACATCTGGTTTAAAGAATGTTGGTAACTCTCTCATTTGGGTATTTGATGAATGGGATGCAGGTAGAGAATACTGGGGAACGGAAGTTACATTAGGCTTGAAGGAAAATGGTGTTGGTGTAGTAACTGACAAGAACTTTGCCAAGTATGCTTCTCAAGCAACTAAAGACAAGGTTAACGAAGCTATTCAGGCTATCTTAGACGGTAAGGTTGAAGTTCCTACAGCATTAGGAAACACATCTAAAGATTTAGAAACATTACGTGAAAAGGTTCGTCCTTAATCGTAGCGTTACAAAAGATTCATAAATTGTTTTACGTAGAAATTTAGAAAGTTTTATTCAACCACGAAAAAACAATATATCTGATTAGTATCTTTGGTGATTTATGAATCCAGTTTCAGCTGCCGAAAAGTGTAGTTTTCAATAGTTTTGAAAATAACTTGGGATGGTGGTTGGAACTGGATTTTCATTTTAAGAAGGATCACCTGTATAAAAAATAGAATGAGGTAAGAGATATGAACGAAGAATATGTCATTCAAATGAAAGGCATTCGCAAGATTTATCCTAATGGTGTCGTGGCAAACCAGGATGTTGACTTGAATGTACGCAAGGGCGAAATTCATGCGCTGATGGGAGAAAATGGTGCTGGTAAATCTACACTGATGAAGATGTTGTTTGGTTTAGAACAACCTACAGAAGGTGAAATTTACGTCAATGGTGAAAAGGTACATCTATCATCACCGAACGTAGCGATTTCAAAGGGTATCGGAATGGTTCACCAACACTTTATGTTAGTGCCAAGTTTAACTGTCGCTGAAAACATCGTATTGGGTATGACTCCAAAGAAGAACGGTATTTTCATCGACCGTCAAAAGGCAATCAAGATTACTGAGGAATACTCCAAGAAGTTTAACTTGGCAGTTGATCCCAAATGCTCGTGTTGTTGATATTCCAGTAGGAATGAAGCAGAAGGTAGAAATCTTAAAGGCTTTAGTACGTGGTGCTAAGATCTTGATTTTAGATGAGCCTACTGCTGTTTTAACTACCCAAGAAACAACAGAACTCTTTAAAGGAGTTAAAGCATCTAAAAGAACAGGGTTATACATTAATCTTTATTTCTCATAAGCTAAACGAAATCATGGAGATTACAGACCGTTTAAGTATCTTGCGTGGTGGTAAGTTTATGGGTGTCTATGAGACAAAGGACGTTACACCTGAGAAGATTTCTCGCTTGATGGTAGGACGTGATGTTGTCTTACAGGTACAGAAAGATGTTGCTAAACCTACAGATGAAATCCTAAGAGTTAGAGACCTACATTATGTCAATGACTGGGGTAAGAAGATGCTCAATGGCGTATCTCTATCCGTTCGCAAGGGTGAAATCCTTGGTATTGCAGGTGTTGAAGGAAACGGACAAAAAGAACTTGTTGATATGTTATTTGGTTTAAATAAACCAAATGAAGGAACAATCACGATGAAGGGCGATAATATCATTGGTCTAAACCAACGTCAGTTGCGTGAAAAACATATCTCATTAGTACCAGAAGATCGTATGTTATTCGGTATTGCCGCAAATGCGTCAATTGAAGAAAATATTATCTCTGACCGTGCAGATTCTAAGAAGATGAACAAAGGTTTAATGTTCAATATGAAGAACATGCATGAAGAGACAGATGCACTCATCAAAGAATATAAAGTATTGTGCAAGAGCCGTGACCAGAAGGTTGGTATGTTATCCGGTGGTAACATCCAGAAGGTCGTTGTTGCACGTGAATTCTCTAATGAACCAGATTTGATTATCGCTGATCAGCCAACACGTGGTATCGACGTTGGTGCTACAGAATTCATCCGTAAAAAGTTGGTAGAATTATCACGTTCTGGAATTGGTGTGCTACTAGTATCTGCAGACTTAAATGAAGTTATGGAATTATCTGATAGCTTAATCGTTATGTATGGTGGTCAGATTGTTGCGTACTTCGAAGATACAAGTCAGTTAAATGACGAAATCATGGGTCAATACATGTTGGGTATTAAGAAACAAACAGCAGAAGAGATTGCGAGGGTTTGTCATGAATAAGAAAAGAAGTTTGATATTTAGTATTGTACGTGGCGCGATGGCAATCGGTATTGCGTTACTCGTTGCGGCAATTCTAATCTTTATTAGTTCCAAGGGAGATAGTTTTGGTGCAAGACTACTTGCGACATTAAGTTCTTTGAAGTCGATGTTGATTCAACCGGTATTCCGTGCAAATGGTACGTTTAGTGTAAAGGGCTTTACAGATGTACTTGCAAGCATGATTCCTATTATCTTTACAGGGTCTAGCAACTTGTGTCATGTTCTCTGCAAACCAGTTTAACCTTGGCTCTGAAGGGTGGTATCTTACTTGGTGCATTTGTGACTTCTTTAGTTGCAGTATATGTTCCATTACCTGGAGCATTACTACCAATCGTTGCCATTCTTGCAGGTGCAGTTGTTACAGGTGTAATGATGTTAATTCCTGCAGTATTAAAGGCGAAGTTAAATGTTAGTGAAATGGTAAACTCCCTTATGTTGAACTATGTCATCATGTACGTAATTAAGTTCATGATGAATGCGTTTATCGCTGATAAGACAAAGGGTACAGTTCAAACAAGTAACTTCCAAGTGAATGCTGCACTTCCTCAGTTAATCGATAATGGTTCTAAGTTATCTATTGGCTTTGTAATCGCAATCGTAATGACAATTATCATTGCACTATTTATGTATCGTACACGTTGGGGATATGCAATCCGTATGATTGGTATCAACCAGAAGTTCTCAATGTACTCTGGTATGAACGTTGTTATGATTATCATCCTTTCACAGGTAATCGGTGGATTACTAGCAGGTATGGGTGGTGGCATCGAGATGCTTGGAAGAAACCAATACTTTGACTGGTTAGCACAACCGGGTTATGGTTGGACGGGTATTACCGTAGCGATTCTAGCCGGTAATAATCCAGCATTTGTTCCACTCGCTGCCTTCTTTATGGCATATCTTGAAAAGGGATGTACTTTAATGTCAACTTACGCTGCAGTTCCTGCACAGTTGATTGATATTATCCAAGCAATTATCTTCTTGTTCTTTGCGGCTGATCAATTCTTATCCAAGTATCGTCAGAAACTTGTCGTTAAGAGTGCTGAAGAGGAGTTGCGCGAAAAACAAGTCGGAGCGACTGTAGAAGGGAGCGTGAAGTAAGATGTTATCACTGATTATGACACCAGAATTCTTCTTTGCGATTTTCCGTATTACAGCTCCAATCCTATTTGCGACAATGGCTGCTGTTATCTGTGAAAAAGCAGGCGTATCCAATATCGGTCTTGAAGGTACAATGATGATTTCCGCATTGTTCGGTTCATTATTTGCTTACTATTCTGGTAATTGGTTTGTTGGTTTACTTGTGGCGATTGCTGTAGGTATTATCGTTAGCTTACTGATGGGATTCTTCGCATTCAATTTAAAGACAAACATTATCTTAACGGGTACTGCGGTCAATATGATTGGATCTGGTGGAACTATCTTCTTGGTAAAAGGTAATTACAGGTATTACACAAGGATCACAACTTACTTCTACAACTTCTTTAATTACACAGAAGTTACAGATTCCAAGTATTACAATTCCTCTTATTGATAAGATTCCTGTGATTGGACAAGTATTATCTGGACATAGCTTATTAACATACTTAGCATTTATCTGTGTTTCTTAACATGGGTATTGTTATACCATACACCTCTAGGATTAAATATCCGCTCTGTTGGTGAAAACTCACATGCGGCTTCTTCCGTTGGTGTTAGTGTTATTAAAGTGAAGTACATTACAATGATTATCGCCGGTGTACTCTGCGGTATGGGTGGAGCGTTTATGTCTATGTACTATGCGATGGGTTGGTCCCTCGACATGGTTGCTGGACGTGGATTTATCGCCTTAGCAGCACAGGCAATGGGTGCTGGTGAACCTCTAGGATGTATGCTTGCAGCATTAATCTTCGGTTTTGCACAGGCATTTGGTATCAAGTTATCTGCGACAGGTGTAGATTCCAAACCTTGTTTCACCAATTCCATATTTAGTAACAATTATCGGTCTAGTCGTATTCGCTCTAATTGCGGCTAGTCGTGCAAAGCGTGCACGCCGTGAAAATGCTGAGAAGGTAAACGCATGAGTGAAATCAAGAAAATACCAGTCATCTTAGATGGCGATCCAGGTCACGATGATGCGATTGCTTGGGTATTTGCTAAGGCAAATCCTGCCTTTGATATCAAAGCAGTCACAAGTGTGGCAGGAAACCAAACACTAGCCAAAACAACATATAACGCAATGCGTATCTGTACTTTACTAGGTATTGATGCGCCAATTGCGAAGGGTAGAGAACTACCATTATTATCTCCATTAATCACAGCTGGAAACTTCCATGGTGAATCTGGCTTGGATGGTCCTGCAATGCCGGAACCATGCATGCAGTTATCAGAGTTATCTTCTGTCGGTTTAATGGCGAAAGTATTAAGAGAAAGTGAGGAACCGGTAACGATTATCGCTACCGGTCCACAAACAAACGTTGCGGCGTTATTACTAACGCATCCTGAATTAAAATCAAAGATTGGAAGAATTTCCATCATGGGTGGTGGTCTTAGAAACGGTAACTGGACTCCAGCAGCTGAATTCAATATCTTTGAAGATCCAGAGGCTGCACAAATCGTATTTACATCAGGTATCCCAGTTACAATGTGCGGTCTTGATGTAACAGAGAAGGCTATCGTTTATCCAGAGGATGAAAAGAGAATCCGCAAAATTGGTAACCAGGTATCTGGTATCGTAGCGGATTGGTTAGATTTCTTCTTCAAGCATCATGCAGAACTTGGCTGGAATGGTTCGCCATTACATGATCCATGTGCTGTTGCAGTGCTAATGAAGCCTGAAATCTTTACTACACAAGAGATGTATGTCGAAATCGATATCGAAGGTCACTATACACGTGGTGCGACTATCGCGGATTGGCATCAATCAAGTGGTAATCCAAGTAATGTTACTGCAGTGCTTGGTGTAGACCGTGAAAGATTTGTTGATCTACTTGTAGAAGTATGTAAGACATACGAAGGCAGAAAGGTGGAAATCGCATGACAGACTTAATTCCAATTTGGATTGATACCGATACTGGTGTCGATGATGCGGTTGCACTTCTTTGTGCACTCAAACTAGATAAACTTGCGATTCGTGGTATTTCTGCAGTTGCAGGTAACGTAGAACATGCCAAGACATTTAAAAACTGTCGTAATGTACTTGCATATGCAGGTAGAGAAGATATTAAAGTATATCCCAGGTGCGATTAAGCCAATGTGTGTAGAACTGGATGATGCTTCTGAAGTTCATGGTAAAGATGGACTTGGTGGTGTTGTGATTCCGGATTCTCCAGCTGAAAAGGAAACAATGCATGCATGGGATGCAATCTATGAAGCTGCGAAAAAAGAAGGTGGTAAACTACAGATTGTTGCGGTTGGACCACTAACAAATATCGCAAACGCAATTATCTCTCATCCTGATTTGAAGGATATGGTTGAACGAATCCTCATCATGGGTGGTGCTGCTGTTGGGTGGTAATGCCACAATGGCTGCTGAGTTTAATATCTATGCTGATCCTCACTCTGCTGAGACAGTGATGCGAAGTGGCATTCCAGTAGTAATGTTCGGTTTAGATGTTACAGTTGATGCCTACTTAGATGCTAAAGATATTCAAGACATCCGTAATTATAATACGAAGATTAGTCAGTTCTTTGCGGATGTTGTACAAGCTAATGTCAACTTCTATATCAAAAACTACAAGCGTGAAATCTTATGTATCCATGATGCATGTCCATTAATCTACTTGCAATATCCTGAAATCTTTACAGGACAAAAAGCAGGTGTCTATGTGGAAACACAGAGCCGCTTAAGCTTTGGCAAGACAGTTACAGACATATGGAGTGATACAAAGTTTAAGTCACGTGAAACCATGGTAATGCTTGGTGTTGATCGTGAGAAATTCGCAAACACTCTAAAGGGTTTATTACAACTATATTAAAAAGACGGATATCCGTCTTTTTTTAATTCTTCGGTTTTTCAATATAGGTACGATGTAATACTTTGATTGTCTCATCGTAATTCATAGTACCAAGTGCAGTATAGAGAATGTCTATAATATTTAACTGAGAGATACGAGATGACATTGCGGCTGTACGCAAAGAGGGACTCATTTTCAGTCGTATATAATTTATAATCTGCAAGTTTTGAAACAGGTGTATCGACGCAACGTGTGATTGCGATAATTGGAGTAAGATTTTCCTTTAGTGCATTCATGCATGTGATAACCTCAGTTGTATTACCTGAATAGGAACATACAATCGCCACATCTTCAGCAGTACTATTTTTACAGCTGAGTAACTGTGAGTGCCAGTCTTCGTTGATGGTACATGGCTTTGAGATACGTAATAGCTTGAGATATAGATCACGTAGAGTAACTAAGGAAGCACCCATTCCAACAAGAATGACATTTCGTGCATCATTCATAATCTTAACGCACTCGCGTAAGGTTTCAACGTCCATTAATTTCTCAGTTTCATCAAGGGACTTTGCATTTTTGGCAGTTACCTTGCGAATAATATCTGCGATATTATCACTTCTCTTGATTTCTTCGTTATACATCTGCTCGCCAGTCTTGGCATGAAGTGCTAATTCAATTGTTAGACTGCGTTTAAAATCTTTATATCCATCAAAGTTGATACGATGGCACATTCTGACAACTGCAGATGGAGATGAAAAACTTTTATGTGCCAATTCTTGAACGGAAAGTGTACTTGCAGTTTCAGGGTTTTTGAGAATATATTCCGCAACGGTTCTTTCTGCACCGGCTAGTTCATGGTAATGTTCACGTAATCGAATGAGTGCGTTTTTTTCATGGCTGTTTTTCTCCTATAAAAAAACAATAGCACATTATCCCAAAAAAACAGAAATAATATTTCGAAAAAAAGTATCAATATTGAAATTTTATTATCATTCTTCCTATAATATGGATATAGTAGGAATATCATAGGGGGAATACGCATATGACAATTAATCTGCAAACAATCGCTACAGAACACCGCAATGAAAATACAATGAATCTAGACCAGATGAGTTCACTTGAAATCATTACAGAAATGAATCGCGAGGATGCGTTAATTGCGTCTGCGATTCAACCACATCTTCCTAATATTTCAAAGATAATTGAGTATTGTATCGAGGCAATCAATCAAGGTGGAAGAATCATTTACATGGGTGCTGGCACAAGTGGAAGACTCGGGGTTTTAGATGCGGCAGAATGCCCTCCAACCTTTGGTGTATCTCCTGATGTAGTTGTTGGTCTAATCGCTGGTGGTGAAGGAGCCTTCATCAAAGCACGTGAGGGATCAGAAGACTCTGTAGAACTTGGAAAACAAGATTTAGTTCAAATTGGATTAAATGAAAGAGATATTGTGATTGGTTTAGCAGCGAGTGGTCGTACTCCATATGTGCTTGGTGGTTTAGCGTATGCACAACAGTTAGGTTGTCATACAGCCGCAATCTCCAATACTCATCACTCTAAGATTGGTGAAGTTGCAGAGATTGCAGTGGATGTTCCTGTAGGTGCTGAAGTACTAACAGGTTCTACACGTTTAAAGTCTGGTACAGCTGAGAAGATGATTCTCAATATGATTTCTACAGCTACGATGGTAGGTCTTGGTAAGGCATATCAAAACCTCATGGTCGACGTGATGCAGACAAATGAAAAACTACGCAATCGCGCAGAAAATATTGTTATGGAAGCTACAGGAGTTGAACGTTCTATAGCACGTGCTACGATAGATGCCGCAAAGGGCTCCTGTAAAGTCGCTATCACAATGATACTAGCAAACTGTTCTTATGAAGACGCATTAATGCGTTTACAGCAAGCTTGTGGTCATGTTCGTGAAGCAATCATGGAGAAATAACATGGTAAATTCATTAGGATATTCTGTATTCTTAAGCACATTTGAAAAACAGAAGGCATACCTACAAGGTGTAGGAAAAAATCATCCACTTGTATTTGTGTCATTACACATCGCTGAAGAGTTTAGTGATACATACACAAAAGACATGCATGCAATGTGTGCATGGTTAAACGAAGAAGGCTTCCGTATCGTAGCAGATGTATCCACAAAATCATTGGAGTTATTCCGAGTTTCATCTGTACGAGAAATTGCGAAGTTACTAGATGTATATGCATTACGTTTGGATTATGGGTTTAATCACACGGAAATACTGGCGTTAGCCAAAGAGATGCCAATTGTATTAAACGCTTCAACAATACGTGTTGAGGAAGTAGAAGACTTAGTACGTGAAGGCAAAAGAAATCCTTGCCATGCATAACTACTATCCCACGTAGTGAAACAGGACTAGATGAAGAGTACTTCTTACGGATTACCAAGTCACTACAGGATGCAGGTATCCATGTGATTGCCTTTATTCCTGGGGATGTATTAAAGCGTGGGACCTATTTTTTTGAGGGGTCTACCAACCCTAGAACATCATCGTCATATTTCTCCATATGCAGCGTTTATGGAACTGACATTAAAGTACCATGTAGACCAAGTGTTTGTGGGAGATCCGGGTATTAGTACATATGAGATTGAACGTATTCAATCCTATTGTGATACAGGGAGTCATCGATATTCCTGCTACTTTAAAACATGCAGAACATTTCTATGATAAAGAAGTAACTTGTCGTATCGATAGTCCATCATGGATTATTCGAGTAGAAGAAGCACGTTTATTAAAGAAGGTAGATGAGCACATCGTGCCAAACAATACAATTACCCGTGAAGTTGGCGCAATCACAATGGATAATGATGCATACTTGCGTTATGCAGGTGAAGTACAGATTGTACGTAGTCCACTACCAGCAGATAATCGTGTCAATATCATTGGTCATGTATCACCTAAAGGACTTATCGATTCTAAAATTAGTCAAAGGTGGTATGAAGATTCGATTTGTAAGAGAAGATATGTAATGAAAGTATCTTCTTTTCTTATGCATTTCATCATAGAATAGAGATATGAAACAACTGTATTATTCACTTCCGCAATATCTCAAAGATACCTTTCGGACGAAAACTGTATAAAGTAGCACTTGAAACAGGAATGACCTGCCCAAATCGTGATGGAAAAGTCGCTGTTGGAGGTTGTATTTTCTGTGGAGAGGGAGGTTCTGGAGATTTCGCGATTTACTACGAGGGGAAGCGTTTAAGCAGAGAAGAACTGATTTATAATCACCAAGAGATTCCTAAGGGCGACTATATCGCATATTTCCAATCCTTTACAAATACTTACGCTCCTACTAGCAAACTTCGAGAAATCTTTACAGCAGCCTTAGAGGATGACTTATTTGCAGGGATTTCCATTGCGACTAGACCCGACTGTTTAGGAAAAAGATGTTATAGAACTTTTAAAAAGAGTTAAAAGAAAAAAAGTATTAAATAAATTCATTTGGGTAGAGCTTGGTCTACAAACTATTCATGAAAGTACTGCGAAGTGGATGAATCGTGGATATCCACTTGAAGTATTTGATGAAGCAGTCAAGAATCTAAAGGCTATTGATATAGAAGTTATTGTGCACATTATTATCGGTCTTCCAGGTGAAAATCAAACAATGTTGTTAGAAACGATTGAACATTTAAATGCCTGTCAGATTGATGGTGTGAAGTTACAGTTATTGCATTATCTAAAGAATACAAGATTAGGCGTACAGTATTTGTCGAATCCATCTCAATATCATGCTTTAGAGATGGATGAGTATGTAGAACTTGTGACAGAATGTATTGCGCATTTAGATGAAACATATTGTTATCCATCGCTTAACAGGAGATGGAAATGCGGAGGATTTGATTGCGCCACTATGGAGTACAGATAAGCGTCGTGTATTAAATTTCAATCAATCATATGTTGAAGATAAAAAAATTATACACAGGGCTGTAAACTGTCAAAATAGGAGGGATATATACGAACTTTGTCATTAAAAAAATTCTTGAATTTTAGCCTAAAATATTTTAAATTGAATTTGTTTCCGTGCGTTTTTGATGGGGAGATTTTAGAGGGTCTGATGATCCACAGGAGGAATGATGGAACTTACATCCATTAGATGGGATATTATCCTAGGTGGTTTCGGTTTATTCTTAATCGGTATTAATTTCATGGGTGATGGTTTAAAGGCTGTCGCTGGTGATAAGTTAAGAGATTATATTGATAAATATACAACCAATCCATTCAGTGCTTTATTGATTGGTATTGCGATTACAATCGTTATGCAGTCAAGTTCGGCTTCAACCGCAATTACGATTGGCTTAGTTCGTGCAGGTCTTATGAATCTAGAACAGGCTGCTGGTATCGTTATGGGTGCCAATATTGGTACAACGGTTACATCATTATTGATTTCCTTGGATATTGATAGTTTTGTTTTATACTTCGTATTTGTTGGTGCGATGATTATCTGCTTTGGTAAGAAGCAGAAGATCAAGAGTACTGGATATATTATTCTTGGTTTTGGTTTGATTTTCTTTGGTTTGAATTCAATGGGTGATGAACTTGCGGCGATTAAAGGATGTTCCAGCATTTATGTCCTTTGCAGAAGCGATGTCCACAAATCCATTCTTATCCTTACTTGCTGGTACAATCATGACTGGTGCAGTACAGGCATCTGCAGCGACAATCGGTGTCGTTCAGAAGATGTACGAAGCTGGTGCACTTACATTTAGTGCCGTATTACCATTCGTATTTGGTGCTAATATTGGTACAACTGTTACTGGTATCTTTAGCTTCTATTGGTGGTTCTACAGCAGCTAAAAGAACAGCGGGCATTCATATCTTATTCAATATTATTGGTACAACCATTGGTATGGTATTCTTAGTACCTTATGCAAACTTTATTCAATGGATTTGTAACGTGTTACATATTAGTGGAATGATGCAGATAGCGGTAGCACATATCGTATTTAATACGAGTGCGACGATTGTATTCTTCCCACTCCTTCGTCAATTCTGTTCATTAATCCGCTTAATTGTGCGTGGTGAAGAACCTAAGAAGATTGAAATTAATATCGATGAGTTGGATGCTCATCTTGCTAGTACTGAACTTCCTGCAGTTGCGATTTCTGCGGCTAGAGATGCGATCTTTAAGTTAGCGGATGTCGTAGGGGAAGATGTTTCTGATTCACGTGCTTTCTTGAATAAACCTGGTACAGATGAAGACTTTGAAAACTTGAAACAATCTGAATCTATGATTAACTCTCTAGACCGTAAGATTACAGAGTTCTTAGTTCAAGTTTCATCCAATTCAAATTTAACGGATGTTGACCAAGCAGATATTCGTAGAGATCTTGAAATTATTAAGAACTTAGAACGTTTAGGAGACTTTATCTATGAACCTCTCGGAGTTCTATAAGATGGTTCAAGAAGACCGTAGTGAACTAACATCCTATGCGATGGAAGATATTAACGGCATGTATGATAAGTTTAAAGAAATGTACGCAAAGGCAATTGCAGTATATCGTACAAAAGATAAGATTATTTACGAAGAATTAATGGCATTAGAAGAAGAGATGGATAAGGCAGAGTATGTGGCTCGTCAAGCACACTTTACACGTATGTCTAAGAACCAATGTGAATCTTCCGTCGCTGCTTCAATCTACTGTGATATTCTTGGTACATTAGAGCGTATGGGTGACCACTGCTGTAATATTGCCAAGTCAGCGCTATTAGATTATGTAGATGCTAGCTTTAATCCAACACTGACAGATACAACAAAATAGTTGATAAATAAAACATCTTGCGAGATATTAAACCGTAAGATGTTTTTTTGAATTACATTAAGTGTATTTTTGAAAAGAAATGCCTATAATGTAGACGTATCTAAACACAGAAAGGATATATTAAATATGAGTATTAATTTTCGTAAAGTAGCTGTTGTAGGCTGCGGATTTGTTGGATCTTCCAGTGCATTTGCCCTGATGCAAAGTGGACTGTTTTCAGAAATGGTTTTATTAGATGTAAATCATGCGAAGGCTGAAGGTGAGGCTATGGATATTGGCCATGGAACTTCCATTAGTTCACCAATGAATATCTATGCAGGTAATTATTCCGATATTAAGGATGCGGCCATTATTATTGTTACAGCTGGCGCTGCTCAAAAGCCAGGTGAAACACGTCTTGACTTAATCAAGAAGAATATTCAGATTCACTCTGGTATTATGGCTGAAATCAAGGCACAAAATCCTGAAGGTATCTTATTGATTGTGGCCAATCCAGTCGACATCTTAACTTACTATGCACAGAAGGCTTCTGGCATGCCAGAGAATCGTGTATTTGGTTCAGGAACAGTATTAGACTCTGCACGTCTAAGATATCTATTAGGAACACGTTTAGATGTAGACTCACGTTCTGTTCACGCATATGTAATTGGTGAACATGGTGACTCTGAAATCTGTACATGGTCTATGGCAAATATCTCTGGTGTTCCACTCGCTGACTTCTTTGCGTTAAGAGGTATGGGTGGTGACCTTGATATGAAGGTGGCACAAGAAGATATTGCTGAAGATGTTAAGAATGCGGCATACAAGATCATTGAAAGAAAGAACGCTACTTACTACGGTATTGCAATGTCTGTTGTAAGAATCTGCCGCGCAATCTTGCGTGATGAAAAGTCTATTTTACCTGTATCAACTGCATTACATGGTGAGTATGGTATCAATGATGTAGCACTCAGTGTTCCAGCAATTGTTGGAAGAAATGGTATTGAAGAATTAGTGCCAATCTCCCTCAGTGAAGAAGAACGCACAAAAGCTTGCGGAATCTGCAGCTGTCTTAAAGAAGACAATGGAAGGTGTAGAACTCTAATTAAAAATCCGGAATTCCGGATTTTTTAATTTCATAATTTATTTCTGAAAAATATATTACGAAAAAAGAAAAGAATGTAGTAGAATTCTTTCGTTTATTCTTGATATACATATCATGATTAAAGAACATTATCCAGTAAGAGAGGTAAAAGGAATGAATCAAAAAGGTTTAAAAAAACATTAGGATGGATTGCAACATGTACAGCAATGTTAATGTATGTTTCCTATTTTCCCACAGATTATGAATAACCTGAAATGGAATGAAGAGTGGGATTTCTTACAACCTATGGTTGCGGCAATAAACTGTTCATTATGGGTAATATATGGATTTCTGCAAGAAAAGAAAGATTGGCCACTTATGATGGCAAATTTACCGGGTGTATTATTCGGTGCAATCGCTGCAATTACAGCACTATAAGAAGCGTTCCTAAAGGGAACGTTTTTTTATCGAAAGATAGATGAAGATAACAATACCGCCATACAAGTAATACGAGCACGTCTAAGTTCAACTGGCAAACGTGATTGGAAAGTCTGGTTGAGACGTTCGATGCGTCCTTTGGCTTGTGCGATGCTCGTTGTTTTGATTTCGACACCAAGGTTATGGCAGGCGTAGGAGAACTGTGTGAAGGTATCCTCGTCGTCGAAGGCCTTGGTTTTCTTTCTGTATTCAAATACGGTTCGTTTATCCGTATAGAATAGAGCGGGTATGCCATAGTCGACTAGTATCTGATGGAAAAACGTTGTAATAGCCACGTAGGGTCTCTTGTATATCAAAAATAGGCTCCCACAGCAGTACCAGTCGCATCATCTACAGCTAGGTGTAGATACCATATCTCGCCAGGAATCCATTCGTAGCTTGAAGCGTCCATTTGAATCATCTCTCCCATATATTTGGATCTAGATCTTCGTGAATGAGGCGTATCATCTTCAATTGATTCGATTTGTTCATTGATTGCGTTTCTGACCTTTGTAGATGTTGTTTGGTTTAATCGTTCTGGATAGATGAAAATAACGATAGACAATGTTGACTTTCTACAACTATAGGAAGATGATTAGTGTGGTTTCCAAAGAGAGTGTGTGGAAACATGGAGGAGATAATTATGGAAAACAAAAAGAATCGTTATGCAGGTACAAAGACAGAGAAGAATCTATTAGAAGCATTCAGAGGAGAATCAGAAGCTAGAAACAAGTATACATTCTTCGCTTCTGTTGCTAAGAAGGCTGGCTATGAACAAATCGCAGCTTTATTCTTAAAGACAGCAGAAAATGAAAAGGAACATGCAAAGCTTTGGTTTAAGGCTTTAGGCATGCTTGGTGATGTTAAAGAAAATCTTGAAGCAGCTGCTAATGGTGAAAACTATGAGTGGACTGATATGTATGAACGTATGGCCAAGGATGCGGAAGAAGAAGGCTTCCATGATCTTGCAGCTCAGTTTAGAGGTGTAGGTGCTATTGAAAAGGCACACGAAGAACGTTACAGAAAGTTACTTCAAAACGTTGAAATGCAAGAAGTATTTAAGAAGAGTGAAGTAAAGGTTTGGGAATGCCGTAATTGTGGTCATATCGTTGTTGGTATGGAAGCACCAGAAATTTGCCCAGTATGTAATCACCCACAGGCATTCTTCGAAAGTTCGTGAAGAAAATTATTAATATCATAAATAATTGCCAAAGCACTATGTGCTTTGGTTTTTTGTTGTAAGATACATCATTCACGCATGAGTTGATGATTACAGTAGTAACAAAAAGAAAAATAATATAGCTCTTTTAAAGTTATACTTAGCAGTCTTGCTTCTTGTATTTTTATAGTATATAATATCGCATATCAGTGATATGTTGGGAGGGGTCTAATGGTTAACGGTTATCTTGAAACATATAATAAATTGATAGAAAGTGCAAAAAGAGAGTTTGAAAAATAAAGAATATGAAAAAGGTGTCTATAAGAAATATCGCTAGCGGTGCTAACCTTACAATTGGAGCTCTTTATCAGCATTTTAAGAATAAAGAAGATTTGTATGACTGTATTATTTCTCCCATTTGCGATGGTTTTTATATCAATAACAAATGATAGAAATAAGGATTTTTATTGATAGTTTAGAAAGGGATGAATTTAGCATTATTAGCGAAGAATTGTCCTATATTACTAATGATTTATTGAAATATATTTATGATAATTGGAAAATATTTAGAATTTTTAATTTTTAAATGATAAAACTAAAATTTATAAAAACATTTTTTTCAATACAATCGTTGAAAAATGAAACAAAAAAATGACTCAGCTTATGATTGAAAAAGAAAAAAATATTAGCCAATATAAACATTTAACTTTTAAAAAAATTAAAATCATTAATTTCAGCACAGTATCAGGGGATTTTTGCCCTAATGAGAACTGAAGATGATATAAAGAACTTAGATAATGATTTGCATTTGTTATTTGATTTTTTTAGATATGGTTGGATAGGGGTGTTAGGTATATAACATGATTAAATTTTCAATGAAAAACAAAAAAATCATAATTTTTAATTTTAATAAACCTATTAATAACTATTCAAACATCTTTAAATACAGAGCTTTTTGTAATAATTTATATATCGCTATTTTATATTTTACAAAGAGAATTTAAGTTTGTGTTTAAGAGTCTTGCAATTTATTCGCTTATATCTCTGCTAATATATTGTTTAGCTCAAATGAATAATCTAATTGTAGGCTCTATAGTTTTTTTACTTTAATTGTTGCAAAAAAAGCTATTTCCTAATATTTTTTTGCTACAGCAATGATGAAAAACTAGCCATTTTGGAGAATTACTTTATGCTCTTTCAAGCTTTAAGTTGCCTAAAAAAATCGTAATAATGCTCTCAATTATTTTTTTAGATTTTTTTCCAAGCTTTTTATTTAGAGATGAAAAAAATAATACAAGAGCTTTCAAATTAAGAACCTATAAAGTGTCTAAACTTAGTGAATATTTTTTTACTACTTTATTTACTTTTCAGTAGTTCCATTAATGAGAAGAGCTGAACTTGTATCTGATGAGTTATCTCAAGTTGCAGTATTAAGAGGTATTGAATCTAATAATCCACGTACAAGTATGTTTGCAGAACCTCTTTATTTTTTTATGAGTATATTGCAATATTTTTTTACTGGCTGGCTTGTTTTTTTATACGAGGTATTTTAAATGATTGAATTAAAAGATGTTTCTTTTTCGTATTATAAAGGGAGCGAAAGCTCTAAATAACATTAGCTTAAATATTAAAAAAGGGAGAATTAATTTTTACTCCTTGGAGAAAGTGGATCAGGAAAAAAACCAGTCTAGCTAGGACTATAAATTGTTTGGTTCCTAAATTTTTTTGACGGAGATTTTTAAAGGCGAAGTTAATGTTTTGGGGAAAACCAACTAAGGATCTTAGTATGGTTGATTTATCAAGTATGATAGGAACTGTCTTCCAAAAACCCAAGAAACCAATTTTTTTTACTCTGGATACCACAAGCGAACTTGCTTTTTAATTTGGAAAACCATGGAATAAATCCCGAGCTAATAAAAAAGTCGTGTATTTGATATTTTTTTAATGACCTCAATATAAATCATCTTAAAGATAAAGATGTTTATAAGCTTTCAGGTGGGCAAATGCAGATGGTTGCAATCGCAAGTGCCTGTGCATTAAATCCAGAAATTTTTAGTCTTAGATGAGCCTAGTGCCAATCTAGACAGATCTAGTATTTCTGATTTGATAGAGTTATTAAAAAAATATTCAAATCAAATAAAACTACAGTCATTATTTCAGAGCATAGACTCTATTACCTTAAAAGATTTAGTTGATAGAGCTTTTTATATTAAAGATGGCGAAATAAAAAAATATTTTTTTAAGGGATACGAATTATACTCCATGAATGATAGGAAGAGGTTAGAATATGGTCTTCGCTCTTTAAAATGACGATAGCATTCTTATTAAAAACAAGCCATCAGAGAAAGATGAAAATTTGCTAGAATTTAAAAAAATCTCTCAGTTGGATATAAAAAAACCGCTTATTAGTAAGATGAATTTGAAAAATAGAAAGTGGTGAAGTACTTGGAATAATAGGTGAAAAATGGCTCAGGGAAAAATCTACCTTATTAAATACAATATCTGGTTTGATTAAAGAAATTTCTGGCGAAATTTTATTCAATGGAAAAACTAAATAGAAGAGATAGACAAAAAGCTTTGCGCACTAGTTATGCAAGAACCAAGTTATCAATTTTTTTATGGAAAGTGTAGAAAAAAAGAACTTACTTTCGGTATAAAAAAACTATGACGAAAAATAAACTTAATAAGTATTTGCAAGATATGAATTTAAAGAACATAAAAGATAATGATCCCTTAAAAATTGTCAGGGGGTGAAAAAAACAGCGACTCGCTATTTTGATAAATCTCTTAGACAATAAAGATGTTTTTTTCTTCTGGACGAGCCAAGTTCAGGTCTTGATTACAAAAAAATATGTTAGTTATTTCCGATGAAATAAAAAAACTTCAGGAAAAAAAGGAAAAAAATAATCATCATTGTAAGTCATGACTATGAGTTACTTTCAGAAGTTTGTACCAAGATTATATTTTATAATCAAGGAGGTTTTTGTTAAAAATGACATAATTTTTTTGCACTCTACATATCAGTAATATGTGTAGTTTTTAATCTTTTAAATTAAAACAAGAAAGGAGAGTATGATATCTCGTCTTCTCAGGACGAAATTATCATACAAGTATTAATATGACAAACAAATTAGACGTTAAAACAATGATTAAACTGTCAATATTTACAGTAGTGTTGTATATTTTGATAAGAGTTTCCTCTTTAGTATCATTAATTCCTGGAGTATATCCCTTCACGGCAGCTGTAACTTTAATACCAGTTGGTATTGTGTGGATTTATTTAAGGATGAAAGTTAAAAGCGAAATATAGCATTTTAATTCAATGTACCCTACTATCTATTCTAACTTTTGTTGGAGGCTCACCTTATTTTATTGCTCTTGGCATGCTACTTGGAGGAGTTCTTGCAGAGTTTATAACTTTTGATAAAAATGGAAATTCCACCCACAGAAGTATTTTGTATGGTTATATAGGTTTTGGATTTGTTTTCTATATTTCAACATATCTTATTATGCTTGTTGCAAGAGATTACTATATAACCTATATAGAATCTTTAGGAATGCCTATAGATATGGTTCTAAGATTAGTAAACCTTGTTACCTTGCCTACATTTATTATAGGTATGTTACTTGTTCCTATTTGTAGTTTTATAGGACTTCATATTGGGAAAATAGTCTTTGTCCGCTATTTTAACAAGTAAGATTTAGGGCTGTTGCAGAGTGAATAAATCGTCCTTATATCATTAAAAGAACCCTCGCGAGAATGTTTACTAAATGAGCTAGCAGACTAAACAAAAAATTCTCTGAAAGAAGCTTTTAATGATAGGGCTCAATTTTCAGTGAAAGCTCCCTTCTACCGAAAGCGCCCTTTAATTTGAAGTGAACCCCAAAAGTTGAACAACAAAAATTGGGTTCACTTCATTGGGGTGCTTTTCCTTTTGTGGGTTTTGAATTGATATGTTTTAAGCTATAATCTAAATAGATATTGGGCATTTTGACCGCACGAAAAGTATACTTTCAAATGAAAATTTTTTTAATTTTCTCTTGAAAGCTCCCTTTGGATATAAGGAGACGGTGCTGTTAAGGCCTGATGCTAATGAAGGATAGGTGTTAGATTAACTGCCTTGGGTGGAATGGAATGTAGGCGGTTTAGTTCTAACACCTTTTCGTTTAGTACTAGCTTGGCAATGATGTAGGGTGATTGGTAATTTAACTTCCTACGTACATAATTGTTTACCTGATTTGATACGAAATTGATGTCGTGTTTTGTAAGTCTGTTCATACTGAATCCTTTTGGGATCTTCTCTCTGAAGTGTTCATGGTTCTTTTTACATTTGCCTTTGTCATCAGAGCGCCTAGGTCTTGCGAAATAGATGCTGATGAGTTTTTCTCCCGTTTCGGGATCTGTCTCAAGCGATAGTGGGGCATGGAACTCAGTGCCATTATCGGTGAGTATCATAGTGAACATTTCTCTGAATAGTTCGATACCCAAAAAAGTTTTGATGGTATCGAATAGATACGTTACCTCAAACATGTTCTTGTTTCGTAAGAGAAAATATAATTGAAGATTGGAACGTCTGTGTAACAGGGTCAGTACACACTTCTCATTACTCTCTTTCTTCCCGATGATCGTATCCATTTCCCATACGTTTACATCCGGTCCTGCTGTTTCTAGTGCTGCTAGGAAGTCCTCGTATTTGCGACCTTCGAGGAAGTCATAGTCGATTGATACAGGATGATGCCTTGAAGAACTGCGCTGTGTGTAGCGTACCTGACGTTTTAGGTCGATGTTTGCGATTCCTGGAATCTGGTGATCACGAATGTATCTGTATGCAGTAGAGGTAGATATATTTAGGTCGTTAGTATGGATGATCGTATCGATGGATTGCTTTTTAGGAATATTATTTTGAAATGCCAGCACCATCTCTAAAGACATCATATTAAAAAGGGAACCTTCACCAATAATAAAATCAAAAGAGGAACTTTCAAAAATAATTGAGAGAAGAAAAATATACAGGAATGATTGCACTAGTATGATTAAAAAGGGTAAAATCAGTATATAAAGTTGGAGAAAATATATGGGAAAAATCTATACAATCGGGGAAGCTTTAATTGACTTTATTCCAGTACAGACAGCCGCAAATCTAAGTGCAGTGGATGCCTTTCAGAAAAGACCTGGTGGAGCACCTGCCAATGTGGCTGTAGCAGCTGCGAAAACTTGGGGCTGAATCTTATTTTATTGGAATGGTTGGAGATGACCCATTTGGACATTTCTTAAAAGATACTATTCAAAAATTATGGTGTTAACACAAGATATTTAAAGACAACAAAGAAGGCAAAGACAGCCTTAGCCTTTGTCAGTCTTGCGGAGGATGGTCAACGTGATTTTAGTTTCTATCGCAATCCAAGCGCAGATTTACTCTTAGATAAGAGTGATGTTGAAGAGGTAGAATTTACAAGTGAAGACTATATCAGTTTTGGCTCTGTTGACTTAGTAGAGTATCCTGTAAAGTATGCAACAGAGTACTTATTACAAAAGGCTAAAGCAGCGAATGCGACAATCTTGTTTGACCCAAATATTAGAAAAGATCTTTGGGATGACTTTAGAAGAGTGCAGACAGACAGTACTATCTTTTATGAAGTATGCAAATATTGTAAAAATGGCAGATGATGAAGTCGAATTTATTACAGGTAAGTCAACCGTTAAAGAAGCCATCGAAGTAGTCAAACAATATGGCGTAGAACATGTAATCGTTACGTATGGCCCAGAGGGTAGTGATGCGTACTTAAAGCATTGTCATAGCCATGCGGATGCACGTAAAGTCAATCCTATTGATACAACCGGTGCAGGAGATACTTTCGTAGGCGCATTACTATACTACTTAGATCATCACAAACAAAAGCCAGATCATATTTCACCGGAAATGATGAAAGAGGGATTATGCTTTGCCAACCACGCTGCCGCAATCGTTACTACAAAGAAAGGTGCGATGAACGCAGCCCCAACATTAGAGGAATTACAGAAATAACAGTTTAGGAGAATACCATGTTTAAAAGAGCAGATATGAATACATATGAAGCAGAAATTACCTGTCATTCATGTGGAAAGAAGGAAAAAGTTAAAATTAAATCACTGATTGATACAGCCTTAGATCCAAAGGCTGAAAACAATCTATTTCATGGAAAATTATTCCGTCATAGCTGCTCAAAATGTCATACCGAACAAAACATGTTATATACATGCATGTATCATGATAGTAGTAAGAATCTATTGATTGGATATCCAGATAATCAGAAGGACTATGAAGAAATGAATTTGATGTTTAATCGACGCTATCATCGTGACGAGTTAGATGAAGCGCTCAATAAATGGATTGAAACATGCACGAAGAGAATTGTGTCCAGTCAATCTGACATGCAGGAAAAGGCACTCATTGCACTACTGGGTTTAGATGATCGTATTATTGAAATTGGTAAATATGTGACAGGAGATTTAGCAAAAATCCAATCGCAGGGTTTAGAGATTGATCATATGTACTTTTCAATACGAGTGGTGATGAGTATGCATTCCTAATTCAATCAGGGGAAGGGCTATTGTAGGAGAAGTTCCTTTTACCAAAGAGCTATATCAAACATTAGAAGAACACTATAAACCATATCTAGCTGATGATGAATCGGTTGAAATTGATCAGTATTGGGTTAGTGATTTCCTTAGAAAAGTGAAAGAAAAACAAAGCCAGTCTTAGTGACTGGCTTTGATCGTTAGTTCAATCATGTGTAGTGCCGTAGCACGTAGCTGAAATTGAGCATTATCTTGGATATGATTTAGTTTTTCTTCTACAGCAGATAATTGATTTGTCTGTGTGCGATTTGTTTGTAAGGTAATAATAAGATTATTATCTTGTACTTTTGTATCGATTACTTTTACATTACAGTCAAATTCATTTGCTAGTATCTCTGCCATATTCTGTGCAATTGTATAACGTGTCTGTTGAATATCTTGACGTAACTGATTGCGTTTATTGGCTTGTCTTCGTATAGAATACTTTTTAATGTAGTAAACCAATCGAATGAAAGTAATAAGAATAAAGACAAATAACGCAATCTGATAATAGTCTAATGTAAAAAGTGAGAATGTCTTCTGTACAGAATACATATATGCATGAATGGAAGAGAGTATGAGTGCGATACTTGTTGCGATTCTTGCATGATGTGGAATTGCCTGTAAGAAGGATGAGATAAACAATAGACTATACGAAATAAACTGATAGTCTTTGGTTGACTCAATACTATAGAAAATTTGATAAAGCTGAATAATAGACCAACCAAAGAGTAGAATTGCCATCACTTGATAAAGCGTATATCGACTATCTTCTTCCATTGGGTCAACATGGTCCCATAATAGGACATCTACCTCTTCTGCTAACTTACGAGCACCAGAGGAGAAGTCGCTATTTGTAATCACAACTGCTTTGTCTAGTTTGTAATAAGCGATACCAGAGAAGGCTTGTTGCACCGCATCATTACCTACAGTTCCACTGTAGTACTTACACTGAAAACCATATTTCAAGCTTCCTTTGGTAGCGATGATATCAATGCCTTGATCACCACTTGCCTTGGTAAGAGTTATATTCTTATATCCCAGTGAGGATAGGTATTTTGCACAACTGCGTTCGTATTGAATTCCGTTCATAAGGACATTATACAGTACTTATTTTGAATTTGTAGGAAGAAGAGTGAATAATTCATTTTTCCGTTTTTCTTCTTCAATGAGGTTGTTATAGGCAAGCTGTGCATAAGTTTGAAGTTTACTGGAATATTCATTTTCATCCCCATATACAAAGTAGTTACCATTTTTATCAATACAACCTAGTGCTGATACAACAGGTACATCCTGATATATATTCTGTTGGAAGTTTTGATATGGCGTTAGCTTAACATTTGCGTTTTCCGCAAGTAAGGTGCTGAGATAGTTTGCGCTGATATAAGGGATTGTGCCACTTGGAATATCATAGTTAGCCCACATGAAGAAATGAGTGATATATCTGCGTTGATTTTCCGCATCGCTAAGTTCGTGGAGTGTTTTGCCATAGAGTTCTTCATAGAATTCATCTTCAATAAATGGTTGATGGTCACCATACATGAGGATAATCGTTGGCTCAGAAACATTCTTGAGTAATTTACAAGTTGTTCTAAAGCCATATCACTGCGACGAATGACACTGAGATATTCCTCTGTTTGTGGATAGTCACCCTTCATAGAAGTGATATGAACATCGTGAAGTAACCCTGTATTGTATGGGGAATGATTTTGCATCGTCACATTAAACATGAAGAATGGTTTTGATGTATCACGTTGTTCGTATAAATCAATAATATGTTGGAAATCCCATTCATCTGAGATGTAGTTTCGTAGCTTCTGATAATTTGTAATATCCTCCATGCCGATATATCGATCAAAGTTCATGTATTGATAAGTATTCACACGATTCCAGTTTTCTTTGTAATAAGGATGGAAGGCGGTTGTACTATAGTTTTGATCCGATAACGTCATCGCAAAACCAGGTTGAGTATGTTTTTCATAAAGCGTATAGGCATTTGAACCAATTGGTAAAAAGGCCATAGAGTTACCGGTTAAGAATTCATATTCCGTATTACTAGTACCTGTTCCGATTGTAGAAACATATACATTTCCTTGAATGGTATTTTTATCATCCTTCATACTATTTTCAAAGGAAAGATACTCTTTATCTGTTTCAAACTTTTCCAATCACCTGTAAATCGGAGAACGCTTCATTCATAATCGTAATGATATTTGGATGTTCTACTGTTGCATTTGGACGTTGTCCAAGTGCTGTTTCTGTGATGGTTTTGTGTTGAAACTTTGTATTCTCTTTTAATTGTGTCGCAAGTGTTTCTACATCATATCCATGTGGTTTTTCTAGTGATAAGTAGCGTGTATTTACGAAGAATTCCGCAATCGCTCCATAGTTTTCGTAGCCTCTTGCTTGATTGAAGAAGTCTGGTGTTGCGCCAAGTGTTACTTGGAAGAAATCCGTACCATAGAAAGTGATTAGAATTGCGGCTGAAAGGAAAAAGACAAGTTGTGCGATAGAGGATTTGCTGTTTTGTCTTCTGTGCTTTTGGTAGCCAGAAATAATAACGCAAAGATGACATTGATGATAGTCAGCGTAAAGAGTATCTGTACATTGAATGTTAGTTGATAGTTGGATGCGACACCGGCTGCTGTTTTAATCACACTTAAATCCCATGGTAAAAGTGGAATACCTTTAAACTGTTTTACATACATGTTTGCGATTCCGAAAATACATAGAACAACTGTGGTAATCGCAAAAGAGATTTTCATGCTTGCAAGTAGTGCATAGAATATCATCGCAATCAGAAGGATAATACCGTAGTTTACAAATACATTACCGATACCTTCGATATCGGAAAGAAGATTGTTATTACAAAGTTCGACTGCCATTTCAATGAGCAATGGAACAAGTAAGATTGTAATCACTTTGACAAATTTATCTATCTTTTGGCTTATGTGGTAACCACTTCAGTATAATAGATAAAAATTGATACGATGATTGTAATCGAAAAACATGGTATTTGTTTGATCTAATTTGTGATAATCCTGATAAAAAAATAGATATTTGTGATAAGTAAAAATAGCCGTAATCACAAGTGGAATGAGTCGTCTTAATTTATTCATAAGAATATTATAGTTGGATTTGTAACGGAAATTGTCACTTTTTGTTATATATACTAAACTTGCAAGATGGTAGAATATTGTTAAAGAGTCTAGTTATATCATAGAAAAGTCATCATTTTGCTAGATATAAACTGTTATAGAAGATACAGGAGAATTGTATGTTAAAAAATAAGAAGATTTTGATTGCGGTACTTGTTGCGGTTGTAGTGATTGTCGCTACAATATTTACCTTTTTCCAAAAGGAATCTAGGGTGGTGCTAGTGGAGGAACAGTTGCCTACGTAGATACCATTAGTAATATCATGGGCTTTTTCTGGTGGTGGAAATGATCGTTACTCTGGTGTAGTTGAATCCCAGCAGAGTGTGAAGGTGAATAAAAACCAAGAGAAGAAGATTGAACAAGTATTTGTATCTGTTGGTGATCAGGTAATTCCTTCAACAGTTCTTTTCCGCTATGATGTATCGGAAGCACAAAAACAAATCAGTTCTATCAATTTAGAGATTGAATCATTTAAGAGGCACAATTACGGATAAAGAAATAAGGCTATCTCAGATGCATGAAATGATGGGATAATACTAGAACAAAGTCTGCTATTTGTTTGAAAATGAAATTCGTGTTGCACAGTTATCTATCCAACAAAAAAACAGTTGGATTTAGCTGCAAAACAAAAAAAGAAATCGATACTGCGGATGTGCTTGCTAATACAACCTGGTACTATTAAGGCTATCAATGAAAATAGTACAGATGCGCAAGGTAATACAGCAGCCTTTATCGAAATCTCACAATCTGGTGAATTTAGAGTCAAGGGTACAATTGATGAAACATCCATTACATCTATTTCGCTTGGACAAGAAATGATTGTACGTTCTAGAACAGATGAAACAAAGTTCTGGACTGGTAAGATTACAGAAATTAAGACAGAACCAAACGCAAAACAAAATGATATGTACAGCATGGGTGGTTCAAGTAGCTCTGAAAAGGCTAGCACATATCCATTCTATATTTCATTAGATTCTTCTGATGGCTTAATGCTAGGATCAGCACGTGTATCTAGAAAAGAATAATGGCACTGCTGTAAAGAAAGATGGTATTTGGTTAGATGCGTCTTATGTTGTAATGGAAGGCGAGAAAGCATATCTTTGGGTTGCCAATAAGAATCATCGCTTAGAGAAGCGTGAAGTTGAAGTTGGTGAATTGGATCAGAACTTATACCAGTATGAAATTAAAATCTGGTGTATCTGAATCTGATAGTATTGCATGGCCAATGGAAGACTACAAAGAAGGTATGAAGACAGAATCAATCTCTACAGTAGGAAGTGGAGAATAAGTATGTTATTGAACTTACAAGGAATCTATAAAAGTTATGGCGGCACCATTGAAGTGCCTGTATTAAAGAATGTTTCTATACAGGTTGCGGAAGGTGAGTATGTCGCAATTATGGGTCCTTCTGGTTCAGGTAAAACAACCTTAATGAATATCATTGGTTGTTTAGACCGTTGTACAGAAGGAACCTATGAATTAGATGGCGCAGATATTTCACGCATTTCTGAGAATGAATTATCAGAAGTACGTTTAAAAAAGATTGGTTTCGTATTTCAGACATTTGAACTTTTACCAGGTGAAACAGCAATTGAAAATGTTGCCTTACCACTTGTATATGCGGGTGTTCCAAAGGCTGAACGTGAAAAAGCAGCAGTGGAAGCACTGACAAAGGTTGGTTTGGGTGAACGTGTAAACTTCAAGCCAAATCAATTATCTGGTGGTCAAAAACAACGTGTAGCGATTGCACGTGCACTGATTAATCATCCACGTATTCTCTTAGCGGATGAGCCAACTGGTGCGCTAGACCAAAAATCTGGTAAACAGGTTATGGAACTATTCGAAGAACTTAATAAAGAAGGTGTCACAATTGTAATGATTACACACGATGCGCATGTCGCAAGCAAGGCAAAGCGTGTCATTCATATCATTGATGGCATGATACAGGAGGGCACGCATGAATAAAAAACGAGTTATTATTAGTGTTTCTATTGTTGCGGCCTTAGTACTTGGGATACTTTGGAATTCTTCAATTCCGCAAGGCATCCCGCAAGGTGGATGTTGTGCAAGTCAGTGCAATGAATATGGGTGGTAATCCGATGGAATCACAGATGAGTGGTTTGGTATCTGATCCAGCTACACAGACTGTTACACCATCTGTATCTCAAATTATCACTGCGGTATATGTTACCGAAGGACAAGCAGTATCAGTTGGTGATAAATTACTAGCTTATGATATTACAAGCTTGAACTATACCGTGGAATTAAAGAAAGCTTGAAATTTCTACGACACAGCTTCGTTTAGAACAAGCTAGAAAAGAATTACAACAATTACAAAATACAAAGCCGGTGGAAAGAAGAGTAGTACCACCACCGACTCCTGCACCAGAGCCAGAATATAAAGTGGATACAGAAGCAGTAACACAGGTAGAAGAAAATAAAGTATGGAACTATCTGAATGCGTTAACGGATGAGGATACAGAGTTTACAAAGGATCTCGATGAGCCAACAACTCCAGTAACTCCAACTCCTACACCGACTCCAGATCCAACAGCCACACCAACTCCTACCCCAACACCTGCTCCTACGCCAACGCCAGCAGTTCCTGCTGTAAATACATACGCAAAGGGCACAAAGGCAAATCCATATCACTTTGCGATTAAACATGATGGCTTCCTTTCTGGTAAGTTTATTAAGGAACTCATCCAGAAAGCAGAAACTGATGGAAAGACATTCTACGTTTCTATAGACGTTTATTCAGAGGACGATAAGACGAAGGGTCTTGAAGATTCTTGGTTGGTATCTGTAGATAAGTTAAAGTCAATCTTAGGTACTGTAACAGATGATATGGCAAAACTTGATATTCAGACACGTATAGATTCGTAAGAATCTTATCGAACCAGAACCATCTGTACCTGAAATTGAACCAGAGGGTATGACAGCTTCTGAACTTGTACGTGCAATTCATGCCAAGGAATCTGAAGTTCGTGAGTATGATATCGATGTTCGTCGTAAACAACTTGAACTATCAGAACTACAGACACAATTAGCAGATGGTGTTGTTTACGCTAAACGTAGTGGTGTTATCAAAGGTCTAAAGGATATGAATAATGTTCCCTACAGATGGAACACCATTCTTAACTGTTGCAGGTGGAACTGGTACAGAAGTAAAGGGTTCTATCTCTGAGTTATTATTAGCAACAATTCAAAAGGGCACAAAAGTATCTGTTACAAGTTATGAAACAGGATCCATCTATGAAGCAGTTGTAACACATATTGATAACTTCCCAACAAATTCAGGTGAAGGTTTCTATGGTGGTAATCCAAATGTTTCAATGTATGGTTTTACTGCATATATTGAAAAGGGTGATGATTTAAAACAAGGTTCTTATCTCGCCTTATCAATTCAACAAGAGAATACAGATACATCTTCTATTTATCTCAGCAACGCTTTCATCCGTGATGAACACGGACAGAAAGTATGTTATGAAGGATGTGGATGGTAAGCTTGTTAAGACATATATCAAGACTGGTAAGGTATATTTCAATATGTCGACTGAAGTATTATCTGGCCTTTCAGATACAGATTATATTGCCTTCCCATATGGTGATGGTGCGATAGAAGGTACTCGTACACAAATCGGTATGGAAGACAATATGTATGGAGGCTACTAATGGTTGAAAATATTAGATTATCTATTCGTGGAATTCTATCACATAAAATGCGTTCGATTCTAACAATGCTAGGTATTATTATCGGTATTGCGGCAATCATCGCTATCGTTTCCACAATCAAAGGTACAAATGAACAGATTCAAACCAACCTCATCGGTTCAGGTGTTAATACAGTCAATGTACGTATGACACAAGGTGACTGGGAATATGACTTTGGACAGGGTATCCCTGGTAAATACAGAGAAATCTCTGCTTCTCAAAAAGATGATTTAAAGAATATTCCTGGTGTAGTGAATGTATCACTCTATCATCGCCGTCAGGTATATGATGGTGTATTCCATCTGACAAACTCCTTAACAGGTGGATATGTATACGGTATCGATGATACATATTTACAGACAAATGGCTTAGTTGTAAGTCGTGGTAGAGCTTTCTCTACAAATGATATCGAAAAAAATCGTAAGGTTTGTTTATTGGATAAGGTTTCTGCAGAACAGTTATTCCAAGGAGAAAATCCAATTGGAAAAACTGTAGAAATTCAAAAGGAACCATTTGTGGTTGTTGGTGTAGTTTCACCAGCGGTAGAGTTTGAACCAACGATCAAAAACATATGAATGATTACTATACATATAACCAGGATACTTCTGGAAAAGTATATGTACCTACATCAGTATGGCCACTATTATATCAATATGATGAGCCAGAAAATGTAATCTTACGTGCTACAGATACAAACTCTATGACTACAATCGGTAAGCAAGCTGAAGAGATTTTAAACGCTACAGCAACTGGCAATAACGAAACAAGTTATAAGTCAGAGGACTTGATGAAGCAAGCTAAACAAATTCAACAGTTATCTCAAGCAACAAACACAATGTTGTTGTGGATTGCAGGTATTTCCTTACTCGTTGGTGGTATTGGTGTTATGAATATCATGTTAGTAAGCGTAACCGAAAGAACGCGTGAGATTGGTTTGAAGAAGGCGATTGGAGCACCTAAGAAGTCCATTCTGATTCAATTCTTAACGGAAGCAGTCGTTCTAACATCGACTGGTGGTGTAATTGGAGTTATCTCAGGTGTTATACTTGCATTCTTGATATCGAAGTTAAATGGAACACCGATTGCGATTAGCGTAGAAGCTTCTATCTTTGCGGTATTATTCTCAATGTTAATTGGTATTGTATTTGGTATCTTACCATCATACAAGGCCGCAAACTTAAATCCAATCGATGCATTACGTCGTGAATAAGTGGTTGATGAGATTATCATCAATCACTTTTTTAATGCGAAAAATGTTTGAGAATGATATCATTATAAAAATGTCGACAGCAGGAGGACGTATGAAATTTTTATTTGCCCCCGATTCATTCAAAGGTACGATGAGTGCTATCAATATTAATCGTTTGTTAAGACATGCGACACATCGCGTGCTTGGAAGTGTGGAATATATCGATGTAACAATGGCAGATGGTGGAGAAGGTACAGTGGAAACTGTTACTCGTAATCTGCGTGGTTCAATTATGTATGTACCAACACATGGGCCATACATGAAACGAAGAGAAGCAAAGTTTGGTTTGGTGAATCAAAAAGAAGCAATCTTAGAAGTGGCAGAAGTTGTAGGATTACCACTTGTACCAGTAGAACAAAGAGACCCTCGCTATACATCATCCTATGGTGTTGGTGAATTAATTGCCCATATTCTTGAGGATGGAATTCGTGATATTAAGATTGCGATTGGTGGAACATCCACAAATGATGGTGGTATTGGTGCGATGCAGGCACTAGGCGTACACTTCTTAGACAAAGATGGAAATGAAGTAAAAGGAATTGGTGATAGTCTAAAAGATATCGTCACAATCGATACTTCATGCATGAATCCACTGGTACAAGAAGCTAAGTTTACAATTATGTGTGATGTAGATAATCCTTTATGTGGCCCAAATGGTGCGACGATGTGCTATGGAAAACAAAAAGGTGCTACAGCTGAAGTACAAGCAGAACTTGAAAAGGGTATGGAAAACTACCGTCAGGTTTTACTTAAAACATTTGGAAAAGATGTAAATGATATCCCTGGCTCTGGTGCAGCAGGCGGAATGGGCGCAGCCTTCTCATTATTCCTATTAGGGGAAATGAAGTCTGGAATTGAAGTTGTTATGGATTTAATGAACTTTGATCGGATGCTAGATGGCGTAGATTATGTTATCAGTGGAGAAGGAAGAGCAGATGCACAAACACTGCATGGCAAAGTGCTATATGGTATTGGTAGACGTTGTAAAGAAAGAAATATCCCAGTTATCGCAATCTGCGGTTGTCTTGGAGATGGCTATGAAGCGTTATATGAACACGGTATTACAAAGTTCTATGCAACAACAGATAAAGAGCTATGTGAAAAACAAATTCTAGCTAATGCGAATGATAACTTTATGAAAACGGCTATTCGCATGTTTGAAGATATCAAAAATGGAAATATTTCTTAGTTGAAACCTTTAGTAAATGATATGATTTATATAGATAAAAGTTTTTCGGAGGATAATTGATATGATTTTAAAAGTTGTACGTGAAAAGGAAACAAAATACTATGTTCCTACACAGATTCAAGCAATGACAATTTCAGCTGTCTACAATTCAGATGATATGTTTGATGTAACATTTATCGTAAATGGTGTTTCTGAACCAGTTAGAACATTCCCATCCAAAGAAGATGCAGAAGAATTCTTAGTTCGTTTGGATACATTGTATTGTTCACATGATCCTGAAGTTCATATTGTGAATTTGAATACGTTATAAGATTTACAAACTTTACATTATACAATTAGATTAATTTTGATAAAAAGGCAATTTTTGGATATTATCCGTAAAAATTGCCTTTTTAAATTGTAAAATAAATAACACATATTTTCATGAGTAATGAAAAATTAACTGTTTGTACGTCAATTATACTTTTTTTATATTTGATTAAATATTTATGTCTAATATAATATTTGTGAATTACAAATTCATGGGGAGGTTTTTATGAAGAAGAAATTCAAAACTTTACTGCGGCCTGCATTAACAATACTGTTAATGTTATCAATTTTAATTCCGGTAATTTCAAATGTATCTATGCATGTGGAGGCTGCCGAAGAATTTGAGGCATATACAAAATCCGGCGAATATCCTGCAAGTGATCACATTAAGAACCCTATCTATATTAGACCGAAGGGAGCGACTGAGAAGGGAATTGTAGGATACTGCTTTAATGATCATAAAGCATTTCCTGAAAGTAGCTTTTCACCACGTAAGGTATATTACACAAAAGAAGTTGGTAGTGGAGCTGTTTTTGAAGAACTAGCAGATACAGAGAGAGTTACTGGAGAAGATCTCTATAATGGATTGCTTAGAGTTGTTTATGATGGCTATCCTAACAATAAATCTGGTATCCAAGAAAGATACGGCTTAACAGATGGACAGTTTAGACAGGTTACACAGTTCGCGGTTTGGTATTATACAGATAGTTTCAATATGCCATTACGCGATACAAGCGGTTTGGCTTATTCTCAAAATGAATTAAATGCTTTCAATGATTTAATCAATAGTACTACAGCAATTCCTGCTGGAACTTCAATTGATATTTACAGGGGTAAAGATACTACTTACCAGCATTTATTAAGTGGTCATATCGTAGACCCAACGCCTACACCAACACCAACGCCAACACCTACTCCTACACCAACACCTACTCCAACTCCTACACCAACTCCTACACCAACTCCTGTACCAACACCAACGCCAACACCAACACCAACGCCAACACCTACTCCTACACCAACGCCAACACCTACTCCTACACCAACACCTGTACCAACACCAACACCAACTCCTGTACCAACACCAACTCCTGGCACAACTACACCAAACTGGTGATCGTGGTGATATTTCCTTGTATGCAGGATTAATGTTAGTATCAGGACTTGTAATTGTTTGTGTACTATTTAGTCGTAAACAACAAGCATAAAAGGATTTGTTAACAAAGCACTTCACGATGAAGTGCTTTTCTGTATCTGTATGGATGAATGTATACATTTAAAAAGCCCACAACACGTGGGCTTATCTTACATCTTAGATCCTTTGGAACCCTTTGCGCTAGAAGCGGAGAAGTTACTGAGGATATTTGTTTCATAGGAGAAGGTCATCTTTGATCTTCTTCTTTCTCTATCTAATGCAAGTTCTACAAGCTTATCCATTAACTCAGAGAAAGATACACCAGCAGCTTGCCATAGGTAGAAGGCAAGGGAGCCTGGGATGGTGTTAATTTCATTTACATAAACTTTCTTAGTGTCTGCGTCCATTAAGAAGTCAATACGACAAACACCAGAGGTGCCAAGTACACGGAAAGTTTCCTTCGCTAATTGTTGGATGAGTCTTGTTTGTTCATCCGTAAGTGGTGCAGGTACGATACGTGCTGTACTTGCCATTCCTTTAGAACCTTGACTCTTTAGAACTCTTTCCACCACCGAGATACTTATCAGAGAAGCTGAGTAATTCATCTTGAGATACTGAACTTACTTCTTCTAGTACGCTAGCTACACAGGAATAAGAATCTCCAACAACAGAACAGTTGATTTCACGCATTGGTTTTACAACTTTCTCTGTGATAATCTTTTCATCATACTGACGTGCTTCATCAAAACATGCAAGATATTCTTCGTCGTTATGAGCGATAGAGATACCGACAGAAGAACCTGTACGTGCAGGTTTAATAATAACTGGATAAATTAAACGATGTACCTTATCGAGGATTTCACTTTGACGTGTATCCATTTCTGAACCGTATACCCAGAACCAATTTGTGATTGGTAGGTTGTTATCACTGAGTACATTCTTCTGTAAAACTTTATCCTGTCCAATCGCTGCACCATAGAGGTCGCAACCAGCGTATGGAACCTTTAACATTTCAAAGAAACCTTGGATTGTGCCATCTTCACCGTTTGTACCATGCATGACAGGGATAGCTACGTCGATTGTACCTAATTCCTTGCGTCCAAATAGAGAAGCTTTTGACAGGACGGATTACGACACGATTATCTTCTGATGTAATGGAAACTTGTGTACATTGAGAAATCAATTGCTTGAGATCTTTATAGTTACTCATATCCTTTAATAAATCAGAGACATATAGTTTACGTTCCTTTGAGACATATACAGGAATGACGTTGTATTTATTTTTATCAAGTGCTTCAATCGCTTGATGTGCAGAGATAATACTTACTTCATGTTCGACGGATTCACCACCGAAAAAAATACTGCGATATTTAATTTCATAAGACCTCCGTTAACACTCCTTATTATACTCTAAACTTCATTCGAAACGAAAATGATTTTTCATAACTTAAAATGAAGTTAATCATAACTAATTAATATGGCTGAAAATGTAAAGAAATCGCATAAACGTGGTAAAATATCATGGAAGAAGAGGTAGGTAATACAAAATGAACAAAATTGCACAGTTTGAAAAAGTAAGTTACGAACAGTTTTATAAGGATTGGCAGAAGACTTTTCCAAATGAAACAAGAGATATTGCGGAAATATACAACGCAATCGTGCTTCCACGACGTGCAACAAAAGGTTCTGCGGGGTATGATTTTTATACACCAATTGATTTGAAGATTGCTCCCACAAGAAACTGTACTAGTACCTACTGGTATCAGAGCGAAAATGCAAGATGACTATGTGCTAATGTTATTTCCACGTAGTGGACTAGGCTTTAAGTATCGTCTACAGCTAAATAACACAGTGGGCATTATTGATAGTGATTACTATCACGCAGATAATGAGGGACATATCTTCTGCAAACTAACAAATGATACAAATGAAAATAAGACAGTTGAGATTGCAAGTGGCCAGGGAATGTTGCAGGGTATTTTTGTTTCCTTCGGTATTACGGTAGATGATGAAGCTGACGCTGTAAGAACTGGTGGCTTTGGTAGTACAACAAAATAGAAAGATAGGTAGTAAAATGGATTTAAAACTTTGGCAAGAAATAGATCAGAATGAACCAATTCCAGAACATATCCTAAAGCGTATGGAGGAATTCAGACAAAAGGGTGCGATTTTACCTGAAGAAAAATATATTAAACGTCCAACAATGATTGAAGGGATTCGTAAGGCTGCTAAATTAAACACACAGGTGTTAGATGAAGTTGCTAAACACATTCATGTAGGTATGTCGACACAAGAAATTGACGATATCGTTAAAGACTTCACAGAAAAAAGTGGTGGCATCTGTGCACCATATCACTATGAAGGCTTTTCCCAAAACATGTATGTACATCAGTAAATAGTGTTGTATGTCATGGTATTCCAAAGCATATTCAGAAACTACATGATGGTGATATTATCAACGTTGACTGTACTACAATTGTGGATGGGTATTATGGTGATGCGTCCCGTATGTTCTGCATTGGTAATGTCAGTGAAGAACGTCGTACGCTTGTCGAAGAAACAAAGAAATGTCTTGAAATTGGACTCGCAGCTGCACAACCATGGAATACAGTTGGTGATATTGGTTATGCGATTCAGAAATATGCGACATCTAAGGGATATAGTGTTGTAAGAGAATTAGGTGGACATGGTGTTGGTAATGATTTCCATGAAGATCCATTTGTCGCACATGTAGGCAAAAAGGGTACTGGCATGGTACTGGTGCCGGGTATGATTATTACCATTGAACCAATGATTAACTTAGGTAAGGCTGCAGTTGTAATCGACCCATATGATAATTGGACTATCAGTACAAAAGATGGTAAAGATAGCGCACAATGGGAATATACAATCTTGATTACAGAAGATGGTAATGAAGTATTAAGTTATTGATTGATAAAATAGATGGTGGAGGGCTTAGTTGATAGAACATGAGTAATCACAATATTTATGTAACAGGTCATAAACATCCAGATAGTGATTCAATCTGCTCGGCAATTGCGTTTGCGAATTTATTGAATAAGACTGGTAGTACGGCAATTGCTTGTCGCCAAGGACCTTTGAAATGAAGAAACAAAATATATTTTACGTACATTTCATTTAGATAATCCGTTATTGATGACGGATGCACGTGCTCGTTTAGCAGATATCAATCTCGATACTCCAACAACCATTCGTTATGATGAAACAGTTCATCATGCATGGCATCTAATGTTAAGAACACAAAACCGTTCTTTATATGTTTTAGATGAGAAATGAGAATTTATGTGGTATCTGTTCCACAAGTGATCTATCTCGTTATCGCATCCATGAAGATACAGATTTAAAGGACTTGATGGCAACAGCGACATTAGATAATATTGCTCGTACTATCGGTGGAAGGGTTGCGTTACGTCCAAAAGAATTTAGTACAAATGGTGAAGTACACATCGTTACCTTGGATGACTTAAAACTAGTTGAAAGTTTTCATCGCTGGTAGTATTATCATCATGTCAGAAGGACACGAAAAGCAGTTAAACCTAATTCGTTTGGGTGTAAAGTGCTTGGTTCTAACTTGTGATGAACATGCGGCAGATGATGTTAAAGAACTAGCGATGGAATATGGTTGTGCAATCGTTGAAACGCCAGATCGTACCATGCATACAGCGACTGTTATTACAGAGAGCTATTCTGTTTCTCAGATTATGACAACAAACTTAATCTGCTTTAAGAATACAGAGTATGTAGAAGATGTTGCGACAAAGATGAATGCGTCACGTGTACGTAGTTATCCTGTACTGGATGAAAATCGGTAAAGTTGTAGGTGGTGTATCACGCTACCATACACGTAACTATAAGAAGTTACGTATTGCGCTTGTTGACCATAGTGCAACAAACCAAACAATGAATCATATTGATAAAGCAGATATCGTCGCAATTATTGACCATCACCATATTGGTGATATTCAAACAGACCATCCAATTGAATACCGTAACCATCGTTGTGGTTGTACAAGTACAATTATTTATGGCTTATATTGCGAAAAGAATATCGTTCCAGATCCTACAATGGCTGGCTTAATGATGAGTGCAATTCTTTCTGATACACTGAATTTTCAAGTCTGCAACAACAACACTGGAAGATATTAACGTAGCTAAAAAGTTAGCAGAGCTTGCAGGTATTGATGATATTGATGCTTATGCAAGAGAGATGTTAGGTGCTTCTGTTGCCTTGAAGGATTCTACACCACATGAAATCCTCAATCGTGACCTTAAGAACTACGATATCGGTAAATATAAGATTTCTATCGGTCAGACAAACTACAGTCATACGGAAGAAGTGCAGAAGTTATTACCTGCATTCAAGGAAAATATGAAGAAGGAACAGAAGGATCGTCATTTAGATCTCTTACTGATGTTATTTACGGATGTAATGGGGAATGGTTCCTACTTTGTCTTCTATGGACCAATGTCTTATGTCTTAACAGATATGATTGAAACACAGATTGATGAACATTCTGGTTATGATCCAAATATCATTTCCAGAAAGCAGCAGTTATTACCAAAACTATCTGCAATCATTAAAGAACTCTAAGTCCTGCTTTTGCAGGGCTTTTTGTGTTACCATAGATGAGTAGAAAGAGGTTTTATGCTAGATATTTGTTTACTAGGTACAGGTGGAACAGTTCCCTTACCAAATCGATGGTTAACATCCTTATTGGTAAGATGGAATGGAAATACATTACTTGTGGATTGTGGAGAGGGTACACAGATAGCCATACATCAATATGGATATTCTTGTAAGACAATCGATACAATTCTTTTAACGCATTTCCATACTGATCATACAGCTGGTTTACCTGGTCTATTACTTACGATGGCAAAGTCTGAGCGTACAGAACCTGTAACAATCTATGGCCCAAAAGGATTGATAGAAGTATTTGAGGGTATCTATAAAGTTGCTCGTTATATTCCTTTTGAGATTAAACTTGTGGAGATTGACGGACCACAAGAAGACTTCGAAGTAAATGGTCTAAGAATCAAAGCATTACATGCCAAACACAGTGTGCCTTGTTATGCGTATATTTTTGAATTAGATCGTACACGTAAATTTGATAAGGATAAGGCAATCCTACAGGAAGTACCAATACTGATATGGGGAAAGCTTCAAAAAGGCAATACAGTTGAGTTTGATGGTAAGATATATACACCTGATGATGTATTGGGAGAAAGTCGTCAAGGACTCAAGCTGGTCTATGCAACAGATACTAGACCACTAGAAGAGTTAGTAACATACGGAAGTCATGCGGACCTCTATATCGGTGAGGGTATGTATGGTGATCCAGAAAAGATTGAAAAAGCAAATCTAAACAAACATAGTACCATGCAAGAAACAGCAATCCTTGCAAAGCAAATGATGGTAAAAGAATTATGGTTTACACACTATTCTCCATCCATCAAAGATCCATTGGGATATGAAACAGTCATAAGACAAATCTTCCCGCAGGTAATCATTCCTGCTGATGGACAAAAAAAGGTACTTCGGTTTGTGGATGAAGGGGAATAAAATGAGTGTCTATCATATTGTGATTAATCCTGCTGGGGCTAGCGGTAGGACAAATGAGTGTTGGGATATTATCAAAAAGAACTCGATACAATTGGAGTTGATTATAAAGTACATCTTTCAAATCTTGAACATGGTATCAAGGACATTATGAAGGAATTAACTTCAACCAATGAAAGAGTCAATATCATCTTGATTGGTGGCGATGGTTCGATGAACCTAGCGGTAAACGGTATTGTAAACTTTGAAAAGACATATCTAGGTCTTATTCCATGTGGATCAGGTAATGACTTAGCAAAGTCACTTGGTATTCATGGAACAGAGATTGAATGTTTACACCGTATTCTAAATGACCAGAATGGCAAAGACTTAGACGTAGGGTGTATTGACATACCATACACGCTATGATGAAAAGGGAAATAAGGTATCTGATGAACCGTATTCACGTCGCTACAATATCAGTTCTGGTATCGGTTATGATGCGGCAATCTCGGAGCAGGTTCAAAGATCACCATGGAAGAAAGTCTTAAACGCATTACATTTGGGCAAGCTAATTTACTTGTTTGTTGGTGCACGTTTAATTTTCTTACATCATCACTTCAAGACAAAGATTCAGATTGATGATCAAAGTTATTCCTATGATAAGTTATTGTTTATCGCAACAATGAACGAACCATATGAAGGTGGAGGATTTAAATTCTGTCCAACAGCGAATCCATGCGATGGTATCTTGAATACTTGTATTGCGGATGGTTTAGGTAGAATTGACTTCTTCCGTATCTTCCCTTACGCAATGAAGGGAGAACATGGAAAGTTCAAAGGTGTTTCCCTAAAAGATGGTAAACAGATTCATATTCAAACAGAACAACCAGTATGGGTTCATACAGATGGTGAAGTAGAATATAAGACAGACTCTGTATCTTATCATCTAATGGATGAAAAGTTACACTTTCTTGGTTGGTAATTAGTTATAAAAAAAGGATTATCTTGATACATGCTTACATGTTGAAGGATAATCCTTTTTTTTAAAAAAAACTACTAATTATACCTGTTTGAAACATCTAGAAAGAAGCGTATCATAAATATAGATGACGGAAGGTTGAAAAACTTCTTTGGTTATCTATAGAGAAATAGAACGTAGAAAATCGGAAGATACCAAGTACTCTAAATAGAGTGCTTTTTTGTATAGGGAGTGGGGATAATAAAAACCCAACGTTAAGAAGGGTTTAACTTTGACTTGAATGGTGTGCTCGATGGGAATTGAACCCACAACCTTTTGATTCGGAATCAAATGCGCTATCCAGTTGCGCCACGAGCACAGAACACTTTATATATTAGCACGGTATGCTATAATTTTGAAGTTATGAATATGAATGTAGATAAGATAAAAATGATTGTCTGTGATATAGACAATACACTGATTCCAAGTGGTTCTGAGCAGTTAAGTGAGCGTAATCGTAATGCTTTACAAACAGCGATGGCCAATGGGTATGATGTCATGATTAATACGGGTAGACATTATACGTTCTTACAGCCAACGCTATTTGATGATTTACCAATGGATGTCATTGGCACGATTAATGGTGCTTGTTTGGTAAAACGTGATGGTACTGTTTTAGAAACACATCCACTACCAACAGAATATATGGAGCGAATTATTGCGTTTGCGCAAGCGAATGATATTGGTTTAGGGTTTAAGTTTGTAGATCATGTCGTAATATACAATGCTTATCAGAAGTTTGTGGATGGATATGTAAATGGTGATCCGATTAAGGCACAACTTCTAATTAATGATATAGAGAAGCGTACACATCACTTAGAATATGGCAATCCTCTAGGAACATTCTTAGTGGGTGATGAAGATGTGATTATGGGTTTTGCTAAGGAGATGCCTGACTTGGTATTTGCTTGGTCATCATTGAAGGGATTTGATGTATTCTTGCATTCTATCAATAAGTCATTAACAGTAGAAGCTGTTCTCAACAAGAAAGGCTATACTTGGGAGAATGTCATTGCGTTTGGTGATGCAGGAAATGATACACCATTTATTCAGAAAGCAGGAATCGGTGTTGCCTTAGGTAATGCGAAGGATGATGTTCGCCAGTATGCGGATATCATTGCGGATACTTGTGCAAATGATGGTGTAGCGAAGGTATTAGAAGAATTAGGGATTGTATAACGAAAAAGTAGATGCTGGACATCTACTTTTTGAATGGTTCATACATTGGATTAGGTTGGTCGAATATCTTGTGTTTTTTATTGGTGATTGGATTTCTAAATGCAATCCAATCTGCCCATAAGCCCATCGCAGGAAAATCTTTTGTTTTAACACCATAGAGTACGTCATTGACGATAGGATGTTCAATACTGGCAAAGATGAACACGGATTTGGTGAGTTCTACCAGTTTCAAGGGTACATCCTAATAAACTATAAGTTTGATAATTGCCCAGTGCTTCTACACGTGTGATAGCTTCAACTCCTGTTGAAGAAATGCGATACATACCACTATGATGACGATCTCTTCCAAGTGGTTTATTGATTGTCATACGGAAGTTTGGATCAATATTACCATTTGTAATTGCTAGGTAGTGACGATGAATTTTCTTGCTAGAAAGTTGTGCGTCAAACCATGGTTGGAAGAATGGAATCTTTGAGTAGATGACAAGTCCAACCGTATCTTTATCTAAACGGTGAATTGGTCGTACTGGTTGTTTGATGCCATGGTTGATCTGGTATCTAGCCGCATAAGCATTCAAGCATGTTGTATCTCCAGAATCACCATGGATAATCATACCTGCATCTTTATGCACGATATAGATGAATGCGTCTTCGTATACAACTTTACATTCTGTTTCTGCAGGAATCCAATCGACTGCTTCTTCTGGGAAGCTGATTGTAATAGTTTTGTGGTCGATGATTTCTTTTCCATGTTTGACGGGAATACCATCTAATAAGATTTGTTTATTTAACAATAGTAGATATTTGTTTTTCTTTGATTGATAGTAATCGTTTAGAAAATCATCGACTGTTTTTTTGAGGTATTTTCCTTCTGGATTAATCGTGATCGTATTGTCTTTTACGAGGTATTTCATTAACCTAACTCCAATACAGTAATGGATTCTACAAGTGGTGTCTGTGGGAATAAGTCATATGGAATTACAGTCACTACGTGATAGCGTTGCTTAAGAACTTTGAGGTTCTTTGCAAGGGTGGATGGATTACAAGAGATATAGATAATCTTCTTTGGTAATACATGCATGATAGTATTTAGCATTTCATCATCCATACCACTGCGTGGTGGATCGACGAGTAAGCAGTCAACCGTCTTCTTCATCGCAATCTTGCGTAAACCATGTGCCGCATCGTCACAGATGAATTCTGTATTTGTGATGTTGTTTAGTCTAGCATTGTTTGTGGCATTTTCAACAGCACTTGGAACAGATTCAATACCATAGACTACATTTGCCTTATCTTGGCCATTAATGCCATTGTACCGATACCACAATATGCTTCGACCAATACCTTGCATGGGTCGATCTTACTGATTGCCATCTGATACATCTTTTCAGCTTGTTCAATGTTTAACTGGAAGAAAGATTCAGCTGAAAGTTGTAGTTGAATCTGATCCATAGAGATGGTTAATGCATTTTTGCCTGCAAGTACTTTTGCGGGTGAGCCAAAAATCTGATTTGTCTTTACGGTTGGTATTGAAGGATTGACATAGGGATTCCATACCAGGAATTTCCATGATTCTATCAATGATGACAGAAGGGATATGTTCTTTACCAGTGATAAGGGTACATTGTGCTTTGCCATCGATCACACGTAGAACGATATAACGTAGTCCTTTTTGTGATCTCTGGTTATAGGCATCATAGCCTTCTTCGTTGAGGATACGTAAGATTTCTTTACGGATTTCTTCTAGCTTTGGATCATGAATTAAGAAATGTTCGATAGGATGGAAGTGGTTTGTCTTTGGTTCATACATACCATTGACCAATACATCATGTGATTTCTGGACTGGTAGTTTGCATTGGGAGCGATAACCGACTTGTTTTTCACTTGCGTGCATATCACGCACGAAGGAACGTTTTACATTTCCGTATTTAAATAATGCTTGTTCAAGAATATCTTGTTTGTGACGTAATTGTTTTTGGTAATCCAAAATAAAGAGAGGACAACCATGTGCTTGTTCTAGTGGACTAGGGGATTCAATACGATCTGGTGATTTTGTGATAAGTCGCTTGAGGCGAGCCATTGCGTATTTTGGCTTCTCCTCAATAATTTCGACTTCTGCTGTTTCTTCTGGTAATACTCCATCACAGAACACTGGTTTTCGATTGATAAAACCGATACCTTCGCCGTTGATTCCTAACTTTTTAAATTCTACTTTCATAGTGACCTCATTTGCTTAAAAGCTTCTTTCTACAATATCTGTGTTTAGCGTATCACGCTTTTATCGTTCTTAATAGATAAAATGGCAAATTAAAGATTAAATTTAACAACTGTAAAAGAGGAAGTTCAGGGTTGAGTTATTGCAAAGGCTTTCATTACGTTTTAAAATAGAAACAACGGGAGTCAGAATATTCTGACAAAGAAAGGGAAAGAATTATCATGAAGAAATTATTTACTTCAGTGCTATCACTTGCAATGATTGCGACGATGGCAGGATGTGGCGGTGACGCTGGAAAGACTAGTGACGCTACAAACACAGGTTCAGGTAAGGCTACTGCTGAGGTCGCTGTTGTTACTGACGTAGGTCAGTTAATGGACAAGGGCTTCAACCAAGGTACTTATGAAGGTGCTGTACACTATGCAGAAGCTAACAAGTTAACACACAACTACTATCAGCCAGCAAATGGTTCAGACGCAACAGATAACGACCGTATTGATGCGATGAAACAGGCTATCGAAAATGGTGCGAAGATCATTGTAGCTCCTGGTTTCTTACAGGCTAAGGCAATGGAAACAGTAGCTAAGGAAAACCCTGATGTGAAGTTTGCATTCGTTGATGGTTGGGCTTTAGGTCTAGATAACGTTACAGCTATCGTTTATAAGGAACAGGAAGCTGGATACTTTGCTGGATACGCTGCAGTAATGGAAGGTTATACAAAACTAGGTTATACAGGTGGAGGCGGAGGTGCTAACCCTGCATGTAACCGTTTCGGTTATGGTTTCGTTCAAGGCGCAAGTGCTGCTGCGAAGGAAAAGGGAATCACAGTAGAAATCAAGTACTCCTATAAGTATGGTTCTACATTCTCAGCTTCAACAGAATTACAGACACAGATTGCTGGTTGGTATGCATCTGGAACTGAAGTTGTATTCGCATGTGGTGGATCCATGTTCCAGTCCGTTTTATCTGCAGCTTCTGAATATGAAAATGCTAAGATTATCGGTGTAGACGTTGACCAGTCTGCTGAAAGTTCAAAGGTTATCACAAGTGCTATGAAGGGCTTAAGTGCATCTGTTGAACGTATTTTAGGTCAATTCTACGAAGGTAAGTGGGACAGTGAACTTGCTAATCAGGCTCAGAACCTTGGTGCAGCTGAAGGTGCAACAGGCTTACCTGAAGATACATGGTCAATGAAGAACTTCACAGTTGAACAATACAGAGAATTATTCAAGAAGGTTGCTGACGGTAAAATCGTACCAGATTCTAAGACACCGGAAGATGCAAACAACGCTGACTGGTTGAAGGGCATTCCAAACGTAACAATTGATTTGAAGCGTAATGAAGTCATAAGTTCTTTACAGGGATGATAGTAACGCTATCATCCCTGTATTTGTATATTCTTGTTGTACGCAAGGACAGTTTTATATCCTGTATCAAAGATACGTGATATAAAACTGCTCATATAACCTTGCAAAAATATCATGTATAATTTACTTGCAACAAGAGAAAATTTGATTATTACATCATCGGTAATGGAGGATAGACTATGGATGAAAATATAGTTCATGAATCTCCCTATATTATTGAAATGCGCAATATTACCAAGATTTTCCCTGGAATCATTGCAAATGACAATATTACTTTACAGTTAAAGAAGGGTGAAATTCATGCACTTTTGGGTGAAAATGGTGCTGGTAAGAGTACTCTGATGAGTGTTCTTTTCGGTCTATATCAGCCAGAAGAGGGACAGATTTATAAGAATGGAAAGCCAGTTCAAATCAACAATCCAAATGATGCGAATGATTTGGGTATTGGAATGGTACATCAGCACTTTAAGTTAGTACAGGTGTTTACTGTTTTAGAGAAATATTATTCTTGGTGTTGAAACGACAAAACTTGGCTTTATTAGTAAGAAAGAAGCACGTAAGAAGGTTGTTGCGTTATCCAAATCCTATGGATTAAACTGTCGATCCAGATGCGTTAGTTGAAAATATTACGGTAGGTATGCAACAGCGTACAGAAATCTTAAAGATGTTATACCGTGATAATGATATTTTGATTTTTGATGAACCTACGGCTGTATTAACACCACAAGAAATCGAAGAACTCATGCAAATCATGAAGAGTCTTGCAAATGAAGGTAAAGTCTATCTTATTTATCACGCATAAGTTAAATGAAATTATGCAGGTAGCAGATCGATGCTCTGTACTTCGTAAGGGTGCGTATATCGGTACGGTTGATGTGAAGAATACGACAAAGGAAGAACTATCAAATATGATGGTTGGCCGTGATGTTAAGTTTGTCGTAGATAAAAAGGAAAGTAATCCTACGGAAGAAGTGTTAGAACTTGAAAACTTATGTGTCTTTGACAAGATTCATAAGAAGGATAGTATCCATGATGTATCTTTCAAGGTTCGTAAGGGTGAAATTGTTTGTATCGCTGGTATTGATGGAAATGGTCAAACAGAGCTAGTACATGCAATTACTGGTCTTGAAAAGATTAAGAGTGGTAAGGTAAAACTCAATATTGATGGTGAGATGAAGGATGTTTCTCATACTTCGATTCGCTATAAGAATACACATGGTATTTCTCACATTCCAGAAGACCGTCATAAACATGGTTTAATTCTCGATTACTCTTTGGAACAAAACTTAGTCTTTACAAAGATATCTTGAACCTGAATTCCAAAACCATGGCATGATTCGTTTTAAAGGAAGTTAGAAAATATGCTGATCGACTTATTCAAGAATATGACGTACGTAGTGGTCAAGGACCAATTACAACTTCTCGTAGTATGTCAGGTGGTAACCAACAGAAGGCAATTATTGCCCGTGAATTAGACCGTAAACATAATCTATTGATTGCGGTACAGCCTACACGTGGTCTAGACGTTGGTGCGATTGAGTACATTCATAAGCAGATTATTCAAAGCCGTGATAGTGGAGCAGGTGTATTGCTTGTTTCTTTAGAATTAGATGAGGTTATGAACCTATCTGACCGTATTCTTGTCATGTATGAAGGTGAAATTGTTGGAGAACTTGATCCTAAGAAGACAACTATTCAAGAATTAGGTCTATACATGGCTGGTGCAAAACGCAATGGTAAGGAGGATCAGAGCGATGAAAAATAAGAATAAAAAATCCTCTGCAGGATTAAAGTCGCTAAGTGCTTCTTTACTATGTATCTTCGGTGGTATCTTTGTTGGATTTGTAGTCCTTGTATTACTATCTGTATTTAATCCTCGCATTGGATTTGCGGAAGCAGTACGTGGTATTCTCATTGTTCTTGGTGGACCATTCTCTGGTGGTGGTAACTCACTATTCCAGTTTGGTAACATGTTGTTTAATGCAACTCCATTAATTCTAACGGGTTTATCTGCATGTATTGCATTTTAAGACAGGTTTATTTAATATCGGTGCTCCAGGACAGTATTTGATGGGTGCAATGGTAACATTAATTGTTTCATTATCAATCCCATCTGCAGCTGTTCCATCTCCAGTGATTTGGTTGCTAGCATTAATTTGCGGTACGTTAGCTGGTGCACTTTGGGGTGCAATTCCTGGTTTCTTCAAAGCATATCTCAATGTCAACGAAGTTATCGTTTGTATTATGACAAACTGGATTGCAGCGAATGTAGTTAGCTGGGTATTTAATGGTTCTAAGTTTATTAACGTTGCGGAATCAAAAGTAAACTTCATCATGAAAACAGAAGTAAACAATATCGCAACGGCAACATTTGGTTTGGATAAAATCTTCTCTGGAGGCTCTGTTGTATCCTATGCGGACGCAAGTATCTTCTTAGCAATCTGTGTAGCCATCGCGCTTTATATTGTGATGAATAAGACGACATTTGGATATGAACTAAAGGCTTGTGGTTTTAATCGTGATGGTGCGAAGTATGCAGGCATGAACGAAAAGAGAAATCTACTTCTAGCGATGGCTATCGCTGGTGGACTTGCGGCGATGGGTGCCTCTATCTGGTGTCTCAATGGTCATCAAGACTTCAAGTGGGAGACATATCAGACATTACCAGTGGATGGATTCAATGGTATTCCAGCAGCCTTGCTTGCAGGAAACAATCCTATCGGTATTATCTTTACTGCAATTTTCTTAAAGTATATCAACGTAGGTGGGTCAAACCTTGCGGCAAATACAGCATTTAACGAATATGTATCTCAGTTAATGGTAGCAATGATTGTATACTTCTCAGGTTTTGCAAGATATATCAGTATGTTATTAAGTACAAAGAAAAAATCCTTACAAGAAATTGAGACAGAGATCAAAAATAGCAAGGAGGAAAAGAAATGATTTTTATTCTTCAGAAAACATTGATTTACCATTCCGCTATTGATCGTTGCCTTAGCAGGTATGTTTGCGGAACGTAGTGGTATCATCAACATTGCATTAGACGGTATTATGATTTTCGGTGCTTTTATCGGTGCGGTTGTGACACTATTATTACGACAGAACGTTCCGTTCTTCGTTGACCATAATCAGATTATGTTTGTGGTAGCGATGCTTGCAGCAGCTGTTGCAGGGGCATTATTCTCACTTCTATTATCTGTATCTGCGATTAAGTTTAAGGCAGATCAGACAATTGCTGGTACAGCATTAAATCTTCTTGCGCCAGCTGTTGCGCTCTTCTTTATCAAGGTATTTACAAGTAAAGACCAGTTAGAGATGGGTACAGCTGTCGACTCCCTTGGACAACGTCATGACTTTGGCTATGTTATCCAAAATAAAGAAGCGACTGGTATCTTTGCGGTACTGTTTGATAAGGCTTATATTTCAACCTTTATTGCAATCGCATTATTTATTATCTTATCTATCTTCTTATACAAGACAAAGACAGGTTTACGTTTGCGTGCATGTGGTGAACATCCACAAGCAGCTGACTCTGTAGGTATCAATGTCTATAAGATGCGCTATCTTGGTACAACAATCTCTGGTGCGTTAGGTGGATTTGGTGGTTACTTATATATTGCGACAGTTGCCAATGGTACAGCTTCTGGTGCAGTAGCGGGTATGGGTTTCTTAGCAATGGCTATCATGATATTTGGTAACTGGTCACCACTTGGAGTTGCGTTTGGCTCCTTGATGTTTGGATTCTTGAAGTGTTTAAGTGTAGTCTATAACCAGATTCCATTCACAAAGAGTCTACCATTACCAATGTATTTCTATAATATTATTCCTTATCTTGTCGTATTAATTGTGTTAGGCTTCTCTAGTGGAAAATCTAGAGCACCTAAGGCAGAAGGTATTCCTTACGATAAGGGAACACGTTAATCATAAAGATAGAGAAGTTGTGGCAGGCAACTTCTTTTCTTTTCATGACTTTTGGCACATTAGAAAAAAGATGGATGTTGTGGTAAAATAGAAATGGTGAAAGTAGGTGATTTCTTTGTATAAAGTAAAAGATATCGTTGTCTATCGAAGAGATGTATGTCGCATTACAGGAAAGAAACGCAGTGACTTTACGGGGGAACAATGTTATATTCTTGAACCGTATTTTCCTACTTCTGGATCTGTTTCTATTCAGGTTCCAGTATCCAATAAAGCAGGGTCACTTACGTGATTTGATTACAAAAGAGGAGATTGATCAGTTGATTATTGATACACCTGATTTAGAGACTCTTGAAAGTAAGCCTGCAAATATGAAGAGTCAGTATGCTTCACTGTTAAAAGGGAAATGATATTAGTGAATTAGTACGTATCATCAAGACTTCGTATGGACGCAATCAAGAGCGTCTTGAACAACATAAGAAGTTAGCTTCTATCGATGATGAATATTTACAGATTGCTGAGAAATACCTATATGAAGAACTTTCTGTTGTGTTAGATTTATCAATTGAAGACACAAAGGAATATTTTGAAAAAGAGGTAGCGAAATTAACTCTCAAATAAGAGGTGACTATGGAGAAAAATGATACACTATTGCAAGCTTTTGAGTGGTATCTTCCAGATGATAGTCAACATTGGAATAAACTGAAGGTGCTGGCACCTTCTTTTTCTAATCTGGGAGTAACACTGGTGTGGTTACCACCAGCATATAAAGGTGCTGGTGGAGTACATGATGTAGGATATGGTGTCTATGATTTATACGATCTTGGAGAGTTTGATCAAAAGGGAACAATTCCTACAAAATATGGTACAAAACAAGAATATCTAGATGCGATTGATGCATTGCAAAAAGAAAATATATCAGTTCTAGCGGATATTGTTCTCAACCAGAAAATGGGTGGAGATACGGAAGAAACGATAGATGTCATTAAAACAGATCCAAATAATCGTAATGAAGAAATCGGTGGTGATTATCAGATTACCGCATGGACAAAATTTACTTTTCCAAATCGACATGGAAAGTATTCTACATTTATATGGAATGCAAGTCATTTTGATGGTACAGATTGGGATGAAAAGAAGAAACAAAGTGCGATCTATCTTATTGAAGGAAAGAACTGGGATACAAATGTAGATGATGAACATGGTAACTATGATTATTTAATGGGTTGTGATATTGATTTTAAAAATGAAGAAGTCCTACAGGAATTTAATCACTGGGGCAAATGGTATTTAGATACTACCGGTATTAATGGTATGCGTTTAGATGCGGTAAAACATATTGATAATCAATTCTTTAAGAATTGGTTATCTGACATGCGTGCATACAAAGGAGAAAATTTCTTTGCGGTAGGTGAGTATTGGAATGGTGATCTTGGTAAGCTACAGGAGTATCTTGCGGATGCGTCAGATTGTATGTCTTTGTTTGATGTACCGTTACATTATCAGTTATTAAACGCATCCGATACAAATGGTAACTTTGATATGCGTCAGTTGTTTCAAGGAACACTTGTAGAAAATGATCCATGGCATGCGGTAACGTTCGTGGATAATCATGATACTGAGCCAGGCCAATCATTAGAATCCTTTGTCTTATCATGGTTTAAACCATTAGCGTATGCATTAATTTTATTGCGTATAGATGGATTACCATGTGTATTCTATGGGGATTTATATGGGATTCCTGCTAAGAATATTCCTGCAGTAGTTGAGCTTCCTACATTAATGAAGATTAGAGAACTATATGCTTATGGTGAACAACATGACTATTTTGATAATCCAGATGTAATTGGCTGGACAAGAAGTGGTAATGATGAATTTAGTGGAAGTGGTTTGGCTGTTGTGCTAAGTAATCGATGTGGTGGTTCTAAGCGAATGTATATCGGTACCAATTATGTGGGAAAAGAGTTCAGAGATATACTAGGTCATAGCACAGATACAGTATCGATTGATGATGAGGGTTGTGGAGAGTTCTCATGTTGTGATGGTAGTGTTAGTGTGTGGCTTGAAAAGACTTTGAAAGTTGAAGTAAGCCTTGACTAACAGAAACTTATTCGGCGAAAATATAGGTGTAATTTGAGGGAGTAGCTGGCACATGCCCGTGCAGCAAGTCAACATACTGGTAAAAACCTGGCTTGTTTTAATTAGCGAGACTCATGATTACCTTTTTGGTAATACATGGTCTTTTTTTATTAACATGTTCCTTACCATATTCAATAGGAGTGAATGGATATGATAAAACTATTAATACAAGCTGCTTTATTAGGGTGTCGGTCTTGCGATGGATGCTTTCTCGGTATCAATGGCGAATGGAATGAACGAAAAGAAAATGGCAATATCTAGAATGATTCAGATTGCCATTGTTTTTGCAGGTTTTCAATTTTTAATGCCAATGATTGGATGGTTTGCGGTACATACAGTCTCTTCTGCTTTTAGCAATCTTTATGGATGCTGTACCATGGATTGCCTTGATCTTACTACTTTATATCGGTGGTGGAATGATCAAGGATGGACTTGAAGAAGAGGAAGAAAGTGAAGCTGAATATGAAGCTAGTACACGTAAACTTCTGATTCAAGGTATCGCAACTTCTATTGATGCTTTATCCGTTGGATTTACTATCGCAGATTATACTTTATCCTCCGCTTTGATTACTTCAGTAATCATTGCAGTTGTAACATTTATTATCTGTTATGCAGGTGTTGTATTAGGGAAGAAGTTTGGAATGGCTTTTGCGAATAAGTCATCTATCTTAGGTGGTATCATACTTATCTTATTGGTATTGAAATATTTGTGACAGGTATTGGGTTATTGTAAAAATAACCTTTTTTTACTTTCATGTACTGGATGAAATGGCACTATATATTTATAGGTTGTTAAATTGTATAATATGCAAGATACTACATTGCTGAAAAAGATATAACGATGAAAGAAGGTACTGAATGTGAATAACACAAAGATGAGAAAAGAATGTGAAGTACTGTGGGCTAAAAAAATAAATATTATGTGTTAAGCAAATCACATAAAGTATACCTAGAAATCAGAGAGTATTTGAAAGAAAAAGAAGTTGATATTCAATTTCCTAAAAAGAAAAAAATCTTAAATCTAAGAGATGTAGAAGAGAGTAAAAAAAGATTTTAATAATGCAATTCTTCATGTATGGGGATATTTCAAGAAAGACGCAAGTGACGTTGAAAAACAGGGCTTATTTAGCATACTAGAAAAATATATGATAGATGAAACAAATCAAGAAGCTGTGATTGAATATATCAAAGGGTTTTATTAAAGAAATATCCAAATCAATATTTACAAGAATCTACTTTATTAACAGGAGAATATGATGAGACTCTGGCATGAACAAATGATTACGCAATTGCCTAAAAATCAACTTCTTGGACAGCATAGAGAATGTTGTGCATTAAGAGGTAATGGATGGGAAAAGAAACATCGAACAGTAAATTATGTATTTTTGTACTCTCCATATTGTCTATATCGTTATCATTCATTAGTCATGGATGAAATGGAAAAAAGAGGATATCAAGTATCTGTGGAATGGAGAGATAAGAATTATCGAGGAAAGATAGCAGAAAAGTATGCAAATCTTGAAGAAGTGACGGTAGATACTCCGATTTATAAAGAACATAATCATGAATATTTACTTGAATGTATAGAAAACCTGAAAGAAAAGGGGATTCTATTTCACATTGTAAAAAGAAAAGCTTAATGAACGACACAAAGTGAAGTTGATTAAGCCTTTATTTTAAGTTTGGAAAGATATTGATGAAGTCATCATGAATTGTTAAATCAGCTGTAGAATCATAACTGGTTTGATCACGATTGATTAGAACGAGTGTTTTACCACCAAAGTAACGTAGCAGTCCTGCAGCTGGATATACAACAAGAGATGTCCCTAATACAATACAGGTATCTGCAGTTTGTAATGCATGTAAGGATTGATTTAGGATTGTTTCATCTAATCCTTCTTCATACAAGACTACATCTGGTTTGATGATACCATTACACTTTGGACAGAGTGGTACAGTATCCATTGTTAAGATATCATCTAGTGAATATTTTGTATGACATTGCATGCATGTATTACGTAAAACACTACCATGTAGTTCTAATACATTTGTTGAACCGGCAAGTTGATGTAGACCATCAATATTTTGGGTGATGACGGTAACCTTTTTCTGGCGCTTCTCTAAAGAGGCGATATATGTATGCACGTAGGATGGCTTTACATTAGGATATAACATCTTATCGCGATAGAAGCGGAAGAATTCTTTTGTTTGTTGTAGAAAGAAGTGATGACTTAAGATTTCTTCTGGTGGGAATTGATACTTTTGATTGTAGAGGCCATCAATACTACGGAAATCAGGGATACCACTTGCAGTAGATACCCCAGCACCGGTAAAGAAGACAATATGATTTGAATGATCAATGATGTCTTGAAGTTCTTTTATCTTCTCGTTCATATGATTCCTTTCTAATAGGTATCAATCACTTTATTTGCGATTGTTAGTAATTTTTCTTTCAGCTTAGCTGGTTGGATAACTGTTACACGATCATAGAATAATAGTAGCCAACTTAATAGGGTTGGTGTAATCGCTGTTTTTAGGCTTAGGGTAAAATATTCATCATTTACTTCGGAGATAATCATTTGATTACCAAACTCATCCAAGATGATGCTTGCCATGTCTGTTGCGCATTTGATGGTAATCGTTTCTGCTTTACCTGCGTACATCTTCATGGATGTTTGTAAATGCTCTTCTAAGTTGAATGCGATAGTCTCTACTGGTTGATCAATACAGACGTACTGTCTCCATCTTATCGATACGATAGTTTCGTAAAGGATTGATACTTCTCGCTATAGAGTACACAATAGTATTTTCCTTCATAGGAAGTAACTGCATATGGCGTTAAAATATAACGTTTTTTATTTTTACGGTATTTCTTTTCCTTTGAAATTGTATAGTCAAAGTAGTAGAAAGAAATCTGATAGGAATGCTTTAATCGCATGTAAAATCAATTTGATGTTGGATAAAATCTCTTGATTGCTTGCATGTATACCTTGCGTACGTTTTAGACTATGGTATGGACTTGCAAGATGCTGAAGCTTTGTTTGTATTGTACTAATTTCTTTACTCGATAGTGTTGTTTGTTGGTTCAGATAATCGGAAAGAATAAAATGTTCTGCTTCATTGAAATACGGTACAAGATAATAGCCAGAGTAAAATTTATGAAATTCATATCGAATATCATAGTTATATTCTCGTAGTGTCTCAATTGCGCGATATACAGTACGACGATTGGAAGGGAAGCCATCTGCTTCTAAGATTGCCTGCAACTCAGGCATTGAGATTAGATGTTCTTGATCTGGATACTGACGTAGTATCTCTAAAATTTGTAATGGGAGTGAGTTTGTATTCTTCATATTCTTAATTGATGTGCATTTATATGCACATCAATTATATACCTAACTGCTAAGATAATCCATGTAGAGAAGGTGATAAATATGACAAATAAACAACTATATTTCGTAAATCGTTCTGTATTATTTCTAGCAATTGCATACGCAATCAATGGTTATACACTACCAGCACTCGCTTGTAGTATCATCTCCGCATTCTTAACTTGTGAGTTTATTGGATATGAAAAAGCCAAGGATAGTCTAATGCAAGTGCTTGTAGTGGGAGTCGTACTAATTGGAATGATTCGTATGGTTGGTTTGCAAGTAAACTTACCAATGTTAGAAGTATCTGCCTACGCTTCCGCACTCTTTGCGGTAAATTGGGTGAAGTATCATTTCCATACTGTTTCAGAGTTATTGGGACATATTTTATCTTTGATGTTTGTATTTATTGGGGTGTCATTCATACTTCCAATTAGTTCATTACAGTTTGGTCATACAATGGTATTTATCGCAATTGTATTTATGCCAATTCTAGCTTCCTATGGAATTGTATCGTTATTTTCAAAAGAATATGCAAATACGTTGGATAAGAAGGCTTCGTTACGTTAAAATAGGTACTAAGGAAAGTGCCTATGATAAACTATCTGATAAAAAAATATATTAAAAATGCGGATGATATTCAGAATGAATCTGTACGCTTTGCGTATGGAAAACTGACGAGTATTATTGGGATTATCGCAAATTTATTGTTATTTATTGTAAAAACTGACAATCGGCTTTATGACAAACTCTGTATCCATAATGTCAGATGGTTTTAATAACCTATCTGATCTGATGACTTGCCTTGTGACAGTGCTAGGATATCGTATCGCAAGTAAGCCAGCGGATAAGGAACATCCATTTGGACATGGTCGTGTGGAATACGTAGTAAGTTTTGTCATTGCGGTTGTTATCTTTAGTGTTAGCTTTGAACTAATCAAGCAGGGTATTCACCAGATTATAGAGCCAAACAGTATTATTTTTAGACCTGTACTAATGGTGATATTGGTCTTATCAATCGGTGTTAAACTTTGGATTAGTTATGTTAATCGTACAATCGGAAAGAAAATTGATAATTTAGCGATGATTGCGACAGCACAAGATGCTCGTAATGATGCATGGTCTACACTCATTACAATTGTGGCAATGTTGTTAAGCCAACTCAAAACAACATTTCCATTTGATGGTGTGGCGACACTGATGATTGCGTGCTTGATATTAAAATCAGGATATGAATTGATCAAAGAAATCATTGATCGTCTCATTGGAAAACCAGCAGATAAAGAGTTGGTAGAACAAATTCGTGAAACTATTTTAGAACATAAAGAGATTCGTGGTCTGCATGATTTAATTATTCATGATTATGGACCGGGTGTTAAGATTGGTAGTGCACATGCAGAAGTTGATGCGAAGATGAACTTTTTAAAGATTCATGACATTATTGACCAAGCAGAACGTGAAGTAGACGATACACTACACGTGATGATGACTTTGCATATGGATCCTATTGAATATGATAATCCTATTACAAATGCATATTTTGAAGACTTAAAACGTATTGTTTTACAGATTGATCCAGCAATTACAGTTCATGATTTTAGAACTGTATTAGGGGACGAACATACCAATCTGGTTTTTGATTTGGTGATTCCATACGGCTTCCACTTAGAGGATGAACAAATCAAAGCAGAAATTGATCGTCACTTTAAATCGTATCCAACAAAGATTTATACAGTGATTACATTCGATCACGCATATACAGGAGTTTAGGATGAAAAAGATAACAATTTGGCATACCAATGATGTACATAGTCAGTTTGAAGATTTCTCTGCGATTGTTCATCATCTCCGTACACATATGAATAAAGAAAAAGATTTCCTGCTCGATGCAGGAGATTTTTGCGACCAGAAGTCGGTAATGATAATGGAACTCATGGTGTAGGTGGAATTGAACTGTTAAAGAGTGCGGGTTATGATGCGATGGCAATTGGAAACAATGAATTCTTTGCGGGTGTTGCGTATTTAGAAGAAATGGCAAATCAGAATTTTCCATTACTATCCGCAAATCTTTTTTGTTTAAACAAGGAAGATATTCCAGGGGTATTGCCTTATATCATTTTGAACCGTAATGAATTACGGGTATTAGTGATTGGTATTTCACCATACTGGGGAGAAAATCCTGAAAGCACTGCATTTACAGATATGTGTGGTATCAAGCTATTTGAGCCAATACCAATCATTCAGGACATCCTCGAAAGAGAAAAAGAGAATTATGATATTTCCATTCTGCTATCCCATGGTGGTATAAAAAAGGACCGTATCATTGCGGAAGAAATTGAGGGAATAGATTGTATTATTGGTGGACATTCTCATACAGAGATGGATGCGGCTGAATGTATCAATGGAACATGGATTCATCAAAGTGGTTGTTGGGCAAAGTATCTTGGTAAATTAACTTTAGAAGTAGATGACCAGTTTCATGTCCTGTCTGCTTGTGGAGATATATTATTGTAGATAAAGAAAAGGATTCAGCAATTGAATCCGTGATAGCACAACAAACTGAAATAGCTATCAGAGAGCTTAGCAAAGTTCTTTACGTCTTACCACAAGATCTTGAATTTTCAATTGAACATGAATGCATGGCAATGAACGTACTTGCGGATATGATGTGGAAGACGTATCCTTCGGATTTGGCTTTAATCAATCATGGAATTCTTTCGAAAGGGAATTTCAAAGGAGGTTACGAAGTTGAATCTATTGGAAGTATCTCCATCTCCATTAAATCTAACAACTGTCGTATGGTCTGGAAAGCAGATTAAAGATGCGATATTTGCATCACAAAAAGATGAGTATATTCATATGACTTCAAATCGTTGGTCTGGTTTCCGAGGAACAGAATTAGGGACAATAGCGGTGAGTCTTAACGTACAAGTAAACTGTGATTTACAAACAATTGAGATAGATGGAATACCGCTTGATGAAGAAAAGTGTTATTGTGTTATTACAAGTGACTTTCTACAAAGAGGCTCAGGATATGAGATGCTAGGGTGAGTCATTAAAAGAAACGATATTTGCGAAAAGAGTATTTTAGAGATCTATTTAGAAATGAAATTAAATGATTTTCAGTTTATTGAATCTGCGCAAGTAATTCGTTTTCATCGAGGTAAACTATGAGGAATTTCTTTTCAAGAAGTAATTTATTACTGATATTAGCATCGATTATCTGGGGTTGTGCGTTTGTGGCACAGAATGTGGGAATGAACTATATAGGTCCATGGACATTCTCAACAATACGTTTTTTGATTGCGGGTTTTTCACTTTTAGCAATCATTCCAATTCTAGACAAGAAACGTACCCATGTCATTCGTCCTAAGACGAAGGAAGAAAAGCAGAAGTTATTATTAGGCTCTGTCTTATGTGGTCTTGCCTTATCCATTGGTAGTATCGTACAACAGATTGCGATGTTAACGGTGCCAGTTGCGAAGGCTGGTTTCCTAACAACACTATATGTATTGTTTGTGCCAATTATCACACTGTTATTTGGTAAAAAGATTCCCCTAAAAGTTTGGATTGGTATCGCAATGGCTTTATTTGGATTATACCTCTTAAGCATGGCAGGGTAATCTTGCACTCGGGATTGGAGAAATATTCTTGATTCTAGCTGCGTTCTTATTTGCAATACATATTATCATCATTGGTCATTTCAGTACCCGTGTTGATCCAGTTAGATTATCTTGTGGACAATTATTAATTGGTGGATTTGCGACAGTGATTCCAATGATTGTGATTGAAAGACCTACAATCGCTTCTATCTTAGCAGCGTATATTCCGCTACTATATACAGGTATCTTCTCTTCTTGTGTTGCGTATACACTACAAATTTTTGCACAGAAGGAAGCTAACCCTACGATTGCGGGAATGTTGTTATCCTTAGAGTCTGTATTTGCGGCATTAGCAGGGTATCTAATATTAAATCAAGTTTTAAATACTAGAGAATTAATTGGTTGTGTACTCATCTTTATTGCGATTGTGATTGCACAACTTCCTGATCGTCATGATATGGTAAATGTCACAAAAGAAATATAATATCTAGACATAAAGAAAGACGTAACGAGTTGTTACGCCTTTTTAATATTTAGTTTTTTGCGTCTACGATGAGGTTTGTAATCTTCTTAGCAAACTCAACTGGATTTTTAATTGGTAATCCTTCAATCAATAATGCTTGATCATAGAGTACATCTGTATACTCCTTCAGTTTGTCAGGGGAAGATGTAGATACTTCACGTAGCTTATTGAAGATAGGGTGGTTAGGATTGATTTCTAGAATCTTTGTGGCTGTAATCGCTCTATCTTTATTCATTGGATCATTTGCCATATAGCGTTCCATATCTAGGGATACACCTTCATCCGCAACGATACATACAGGATCATCAATCAATCTGGATGAGATACGTACTTCCTTAACTTTATCTGCTAACGCATCCTTCATCGCTGTTAACATATCCTTGTTTTCAGCTGTCTTTTCTTCAATTTCTTTCTTTTCTTCTTCACTATCTAAGTCTAGATTTGCTTGAGAGATGGAAACGAACTTCTTTTCATCATAGTTTTGCATAATGCCCAGAAACAAACTCATCACGCGCATCTAAGAAGTAGAGTACTTCATAGCCTTTCTTCTTTAACTTAGGCATGATAGGGGAACGTTCAATTTCATCCACGGAAGAACCTGACTGCGTAGTAGATTGCGTTTTGACCTTCTACCATACGTTCTGTATATTCCTTCAGTGTGACATACTTTCCTTCCTTAGAGGATCTAAATAAGATGAGGTCTTGGAGTTGTTCCTTATGAATACCATAATCTTGATAGATGCCATATTTTAGATTTAAACCAAAGTTATCAAAGAACTTCTCGTAGTTTTCACGATCATTCTTTAACATATCTTCTAGTGCAGAATGAATCTTCTTTTCGATAGATTTCGCAAGTAACTTAACCTGACGGTCTTGTTGGAGAATCTCACGTGAGATATTGAGGTTTAAATCATCGCTATCGATAATACCTTGTACAAAACGGTAGTAATCAGGTACGAGGTCTTTTGCCTTATCAAGGATAAATACACCCTTGGAGTATAACTGTAATCCTGCTTCAAAGTCTTGATAATAGAAGTTATATGGAGTCTTAGAAGGGATAAAAAGTAATGCTGTATAGGAAAGTGTTCCTTCTACGTTGTAGTGAATTACCTTCTGAGGATTTTCCCAATCATTGAACTTTGACTTATAGAAAGAGTTATATTCTTCTTCTGTTACTTCAGACTTTGGCTTCTTCCAAAGTGGAACCATTGAGTTTAGTGTTATAAGTTCCTTAGTGTCAATTGTCTTTCCTTCTTCAGTTGGATCAGGGATAGACTTTGTGACTTCCATTTGGATAGGGTAGCGAACATAGTCAGAATACTTCTTTACGAGTTCACGAATCTTATATTCTTCTAGGAACTCATCGAAAGGACTCTTCTTCTGTATTGTCTTTAAGATCAATCGTAATCTTTGTGCCTGCTTCAGGTTTTTCAATCTCTGTGATTGTGTATCCATCTTCACCAGAGCTTGACCATGCATAACCTTTTTCTTCAACTGGAGACTTTGTCTCTACAAGTACATGCTTTGCGACGATGAATGCACTATAGAAACCAACACCAAATTGACCGATAATATCGACGTTATCTGTATTGTTTTCAAGCTGTTTACGGAATTCGGCAGAGCCACTTCTTGCGATAGTACCTAGGTTTTTTTCTAGTTCCTCTGCACTCATACCAACACCAGTATCTTCGATAATCAGTTGGCGTGTATCCTTTTTGATTTCTAGTGTAATCTTTTAGATTCTCTGGATTTGTTGCGTAGCGAGAATCTGTAAGAGAGAGATAATGACGTTTATCTAAAGCGTCAGAAGCATTAGAGATTAACTCACGTAAGAAGATTTCACGATTGGTATAAATCGAGTGAATCATCATATCTAACAATCTTTTTGATTCTGCTTTAAATTGTTTCTTTGCCATAGTATTTTACCTCCTTAGCACTCTTGTGCTATGACTGCTAATATAGTGTAACACTGAATGAGAATGATTTCAAATCAAAAAAGATAGATTCCAGTAGTATTAGAATATTTTGAAGGTGAAAGAAATGGTATTTTTTTAAGAATTTGATTGAGATAATACGTATTATTCCAGTTTTTCATGTAATGAAAAAAACTATATCTAGTATTTCTGTTGTTCAGTATAAAAACCAGTATAAATTTTCTATATTTGAGTTATGAAAAAAACTATACAAGATGCAATGAGGTTGATGACTTATCATATGAGAACACTACGAATCAACCATCATATGACTCAAAAAAACAAATGGCAAGTGTTTTTGAATGTTTCGGCACAATCGATTTCAGCGTATGAAAATGGTGTGATTCGACCAGATATTGAAGTGATTATGAGATATGCTGAGTATTTTAAAGTGGATATTACATATTTGATGGGAATCAATCTATATGGCGCAATACACGACGTTCTTCCAACACAGACGGAAGCCCAGATGTTCATGGCATATCGTAGAAGACCTGCATGGATGCGAAAGGTGATACGTGAACTTTGTTTTAATGGAACGAAGTATCGTACTCAAGATGAAGAACAAGATTGCGCAATGATGCTAAGTGATCATGAAGATGAGTATAAATAAAAAGCATCTACATGGATGCTTTTTCATATACGCGAATACGGAACTGACAAGTTACATCTAAAGTTGGGATTTCTAGTAACCGTTGCTTATCTTCTATAGATGTCTTATAGGCATAAGGTGTCATCTGGAATAACTGATATAGTGTTTCTTGATCGAGTGTCGCAACATTTTCAATTATTTTATCTTGAATGAGTTGTAAGTCTGTTTTAATATCCTCCATGATATTTTCATATGGTGTATCATAGAGAACTGCTTTCATCTCAAACAAGTGTTTTGGACCAGGTGTAACGAAGATAAACTTACCACCTGGTTTTAATATACGCTGTAATTCTTCTGTTGCGGCAGGCGCAAAGCAGGTGACAGCCACATCACATGATTCATCTTCAATAGGGAAGATGGAAGATAGAAGCTACAACATACTGGGTTGACTTATCGTTTTTAGAAGCGTGCTTTAAAGCATCCTTTGATAAATCAAATCCATATTTTTCCTGTGCAATAAAACCATCAGTATAATAACCTTCACCACAACCTAAATCGACAAAGACTTCTGGATGAAAAGTTGTATTTAAGTTAACGAGATATTCTTTTAAGAAGGCATAGACACCTTTTTCTAAAAAGGCAGTACGTGCTTTTACCATCTCGATATTATCGCCATGAAATGGTTTATTTGAGCGATATAAATTGATATAGCCTTGTTTAGCATAATCAAAGTGATGGTTATTTTCACAGATTGCTTCACGGGTGGAACGATTTAATTTTGACTGACAAATTGGACAAATTAATTTCATAGAAAAAGTATAGCACAAAGTACTTGACTGAAAGTCAGTCAATAGTTATAGTAGATGTAGGAGGTAATAAAAATGCCAGAGAATAAAGACAACGAAGAACGAAAGAACGAGTTTATTGATGCGGCAGAAAAGCTATTTAAAGAAAATGGCATTGTAGAAACAACAATTAGCGCAATCGTTAAAGAGATGGATGTAGCAAAAGGACTATTCTACTATTACTTCAAATCAAAAGATGATGTAATTGAAGCAATCAGTAATAAATACAACGAAGCATTTAATGCCATGATGCAGGAAAGCATGAATAAAGAGGATTATACAGAACGTTTACAACAGTTCGTGAATAACTCTGTGAAGTCTTTCCGCGTATTACACGAAAGCTGAATGGCGAAGATGGTGCAGATCTTTCTAACCTAAGTGTTAGATCTACCTTGGAAGCGAAGAATAAAGCAATCACAGATTTAACAAAACTATTTGATGAAGGAGTACGACTTGGTGAGTTGACATTAGACAACACGAAGTATTACGCAAACATCTTAATCAGTGGTATTGTCGAATTGATTGACCAAGGCGAAGCTACAAATGAAGAAATCGCATTTATTATTTGGGACCTCATTGAAAGGGCCGGAAAGGACTAAGGACATGTCAGAAAATAACAAGAATGGATTCGATGATTTAGGGAAAACAATTTCCGATTTACTAACAAACGTTACAAAGGTTGTAACAGAAAGCACAGAAGGTCTTACTTCTAAGCTAAAGGTTGAAAAGCAAAAGGCTGAAATTCGTGCAGAGATTGGACATCACTCACGTGAACTATCTAAGTACTATGAAACATTAGGCCGTAACTACTACAATGATATTGTCATCAATAAGAAGTCTGGTACTTATACAGAAGTGATGGACAATATCCGTACAAAAGAAAAGTTAATTGAACTCTTAAACGAAAAGTTAGATGTATTAGAGAAGTAATGAAAAAGTGCGATTCTTAGGAGTCGCACTTATCTTTTTACGAGAATCATAGGAATACTTACAACCGCAATAATCTTGACGGTATAGACAATACGCATCAGAGATCTCTGTAGAATGTTGTTGGCCATTTCCCTTTTTAAAATCAGAATAGAAATACTTCGTGTGTGAATATTTCTGCTGTAATGAGCGACCAATCTCATTGAGCTTTTGAGAATCTTTTTGACGTGAGAAGGTCATGACTGTTGTAAAGTAGTCATAGCCATTTTGGTCTGCGTAGGCAAATGCTGCGTTCATTCGCTCTGTGTAACATGAGAAACAACGTAGCCATCCTTCTGGATCATCTTTGCGCTTTGCTAAAAGCTTTTGGTCAAAAGCATCATAGTTATAAGGTTCTATTACCATTTTAATTTCTCCATGCCATCTTTCATCCAGATACCGTTTCATATCAGATAAACGCATGTCGTATTCTGAGGCTGGCCAGATGTTGGAGTTATTGTACATAATCGTTACATCAAAGACTTCATGAAGAAATTCCAAAGGCCAACATGCACATACAATACAACATGCATGCAAGAGTAACTTTGGCTTTTCATTTGTACTAGATTTGATGTTTTTCATCTCTTTGAGAGACTCTACATAGTAGTTTGTCTTCGCAGAAGATTTACGATTCTTTAAATAGGCAATATAGGCTTCTTTTTCTTTCTCATTCATTGGTAATTAACATACAATCGCCGAAGGAGAAGAAACGGTATTTCTCCTGTACTGCATGGCGATACGCTTCTAGAGTAAATTCATATCCTGCAAAGGACGCAATCATCATAATCAGAGTTGATTTTGGTAGGTGGAAGTTTGTTAACATACCATCGATCGTATGCCACTGATATCCTGGGTAGATGAATAATTTTGTCTCACCAGAACATTCCTCAAACTTACCAAATCGATTCCATACGGACTCAAGTGTACGTACAGATGTTGTGCCAATCGCAAAGATACGTTGACCATTAGACTTTGCAGCGTTTAATGTGTCCGCAGCTTCCTTAGACATGTAGTAAACTTCACTATGCATGTCATGGTCTTCGACATCTTCTGTATCCATTGGTCTAAAAGTACCTAAACCTACATGTAATGTTACATCAACGACTGTAACACCTTTTTCTTTTAGCTTGGTAAAGATTTCATCTGTAAAGTGTAAGCCAGCAGTAGGGGCTGCGGCAGAACCTCTTACCTTGGCATAGACAGTCTGGTAACGTTCTGGGTCATTTAACTTCTCTTTGATATATGGTGGTAATGGTACATTTCCTAATTCATCTAAGATTTCATTGAAGATACCATCGTAAATCATACGCATCTTACGTAAACCTTTTTCACCTATTTCAACGCATTCTGCACGTAAACGTCCATCGTGAAAGGAGACAATCGCACCAAGTTTTACAACCTTCGCATTACCAACTAGACACTCCCAAACATCATCAGGAAGCTGACGTAGTAGAAGTAACTCAACGTGAGCACCTGTTTCTTCTTTTGTACCAAATAATCTAGCAGGGATAACACGTGTATTATTGCGTACTAGAATATCACCTGCATGCAGGTAGTCTACAATATCGTAGAAGTGTTTGTCTTCATATTTCTTTTCTGTATTGTGAATGACAAGCATACGAGAAGAAGTGCGATCGAGCAAGGGAGTTTGCGCAATGAGTTCTTCTGGTAAGTCATAATCAAAATCACTTGTTTTCCATTTCATATTAAAATCCTCTGTGGTCAAATTTCATCTTCGCAAGAGTTTCCTCTTTGAAGTCATTAAAGCAATCTTCTTTGATTGCTTTTCTTGCGTCTTCCATGAGCTTTCACTAAGAAACGTAAGTTATGGATAGACATGAGGCGAGTACCAAATCCTTCGTTTAGTACGTTGGAGGTGATTGAGGTAAGCCTTTGTGTAGTTACGACATGTATAACAATCACACTCTGGATCAAGTGGTGTAAAGTCATTCTTATAGATGGCCTTACGGATAGAGATTCTTCCTTCACTTGTCATCAGTGTTCCATGTCTTGCGATACGAGTTGGTAGTACGCAATCGCACATATCGACGTTGCGGCTAACTGCCTCTAATAAGTCATTTACTGCACCAACACCCATTAGGTATCTTGGCTTATCAAATGGTAAGGCATCAGAAGCCCACTTCACCATACGATACATTGTTTCTTTATCTTCACCAACCGATGTACCACCAATCGCATATCCAGGGAAGTCCATCTCAATTAACTTTTCAGCACAGTATTTACGAAGGTCTTCATAGTCACCACCTTGTACAATACCAAAGAGTGCCTGTTCTTCTGGACGGCTATGTGCTTGTTTACCACGAAGTGCCCAACGTAATGTTCTCTCTGTACTCTTTTCAACATATTCACGTGTTGCAGGGTATGGAATACATTCATCAAAGGACATAATGATATCTGCACCAATCTTATTTTGAATTTGAATTGATTTTTCTGGGGAGAGGAAGAGTGTATCTCCGTTGAGAGTGTTCTTGAAGGTAACACCTTCTTCTGTAATCTTACGTTGATCTGCGAGGGAGAATACTTGGAATCCTCCACTATCTGTTAACATAGGACCTTTGTAGTTCATAAACTTCTGAACTCCACCAGCTTGGTCAACGATATCTTCGCCTGGTCTTAGCCATAAATGATAGGTATTGGCAAGTACCACACCAGAACCTAAATCTTTTAGTTCTTCTGGGGATACGAATTTAACGGTTGCTTGTGTACCGACAGGCATAAACATTGGTGTTTCAACATCACCGTGTGGTGTATGTAAAATACCAGTACGGGCACCGGATTGTTTACAGATATGTGTAATTTCAAAAGTAACTGGTTGTTTCATGATTTCCCTCTTTTCCGCTATAAAGTATATCAAATATTACTTTAATTCGCTGAGAAACATCTGCGTGTTATAATGTTTTTATGAAATCGAAAGAAATACGTGTAAGAAATTTACCGAAAAGATGACGTTCCTTTTTACGTTTCCAATGTAAAACCAACATCATTTTTAATGATTGCGATGATTGCTGGCATTAGTTTTTTATGGATACGTTCCTATTTACAGGTGATTGGAGTTATGGTCATCATGGTATCGTTATTCTCGCTATTAATGTTGCCGGATTGTAAACTATATGAAATTCATCAGGACTACATTGTGCTTTACAATCGTCATGATAAATCAGAGTGTTTCATCATCTACTATGAAGATATGGTATCTTGGCATTATGAATGGAATCCAAGTATTGATCAGCTGGTCATTTCATTGGTGGATGGCAGTGTTGAAAAACAAGAAGTCTATGCGAAAGTATCGCATAGAGAAATGGTTAAATTCTTTAGCACCAGGCAAGCAAGCGAAAAAGAATCATAGAAAGTAGGGAGTATGACAAAATTAGTAAATCCTGAAGCAGTAGAAAAATGTAAAGCGAATATGATTTGTGAAGCAGACGTAGATGATATGAGTTTAATTTTTGATATGTTTAGTGATAGTACTAGACTCAAGATTATGAACGCACTCTTTGTCAGTGAACTATGTGTGGGTGATTTAGCGTCTTTATTACAGATGAGTACAAGTGCTATCAGCCATCAGTTATCTTCTTTAAAGAAAACGAAATTGGTAAAGACAAAGAAGATTGGTAAGAATGTTTATTACTCTATGGCAGATGAACATATTGAAAAAATCTACCAGATGACATACGAGCATATTAAAGAAGATGACTAAAATCGTTGCGATTGATTTTGAGACCGCAAACAATCAAATGTCGAGTGTTTGTTCAGTTGGTATTGCGGTAATGGAAGATGGAGTGGTCATTGATCACTATTACTCTTTGATTAAACCAGAAGAAAACGTTAGTTATTTTTCACCTTACAATATTCGTGTTCATGGCATTACTGCAAAAGACGTTGAAGATGCGCCTACATTTTCAGAAATCTATCGTGAATTAACGGGATATTTTGAAGATGCGGTAATCGTGGCACATAATGCACGATTTGATATGAACTGTTTAAAACAAACTTGTTTGAATACAGGCAAGAAGATACCTGTAATAGAATACTTTGATACAGTGGAATTATGTAAACGTGTCTTTTCGAATCTCAAACATCATCGTCTCAATGATGTATGTGAGTATATTGGAATTGAGCTGGACCACCATAATGCATTAAGTGATGCGAATGGTTGTTTGGAAATTGTCATGGCAGTGATGAATCTGGTTGGAGAGTATGATATTTACCAACTACTAGAACGTTGTCAAACAAAACTTTATCAGTTATAAAACGAACAATGGATACGATTTATATTCGTTGTTTTTTTACTAGATTCATATCAACTTTTTTTTGTAAAAAACAACACCAAAAAATGATTACAATTTCCTTTTTACGTGCTAAAATAACTCTATTATTTATGGGAGGACAAAAAGAATGAAGAAAATCAGAGTGATTAGTTTTCTTTGTGCTCTGCTGATGGTATGTAGTATTTGTGTGACCACAATTTCTACTGCAGTATTCGCAGATTCATCAACACCTACAACACAACCAGTACCAACGACTAGAACTTATACCGTTCGACATATTCGTCAGACATTGTCTGGCAGCTATGAAGACGAATCCTTGGCAGAATACGAAACTCTTACAGGTAATGTAGGGGATATGACACAGGCACTCGCCAATCGAACATATCCTGGGTTTCAAGCTCTGATTCCTGAACAGGTACAGATAGCACCAAGTGGAGATATTACGGTTTCTGTTTATTATGCAAGAAAGAAGCTAACGACATATTTTCATACAGGTGATCCAGCACAAGATTTCCATTTAACATATTTATATGAAAGTACACAGACACAACCAGCTCAACCAACGATTCCAGGCAAGGTATTTATTCGCTGGGCATATCAGGATAGCACAGGTGCTTTACAGACATGGAATGCTGGAATACAACCAGCAGAGGATATGCATGTTTATGCAGAGTATGATATTCCATTCCAATCGACATATATTATTAATTATTGGTATCAAAACGCAACGGATGAATTATCATTTACAGATGCACAAAAGACATATACATTATTTAATACAGAAACAAAAACACAGAATGTAAATAGTACGGTCGTATATAATGGTCCACAATACGATACGACCTATCGTAAATACAATCAGGCAAAGACTGATGCAGAAAATGCGACAAAGCTTGTCTTAGCGGATGGTTCAACTGTGGTAAATGTCTACTATGATCGTCCGGTGATGACAATTACACTTGTGTATTATAACTTTTCTACAAATACAGAAGAGCGTCGTGAGTCATACCAGGGAATCTATGGGCATAAGACAGATGGTATTTTTAGCATTGACCTAACATATCTATGGTCTGCACCAAATAATGCAAGCTCTCACTATGACAAGACACCACCTACCTTTACAGAACAACAATTCTTTAATGTCGATCCATATCATTTGGAATTCCATGCTAGAAAATTAGCTGTGGCTCCTAGTGCAAAGAAAATTCATGTAATCTATCATGAACAAAATCCTGATGGCACATGGTCAAGAAATCCAAATAATCGTATTTGGGATGTAGATACACTTACTTACAGTAAGTTTAGCGTATATTTTCCTAATACAGCCGCATTTAACTATTCCTATTATTATTGGACAAATGGGGTAGATGAGTATACGACAGATGTTAATGCGTCTAACCCTGATTTAACTGCATATACAGGTGGCTCACTGATTGTTGTATATAACAATAATCAAGTGGTAAATGACTATGATGGTGATGGTCAAACATATATGCACGTATATAAAACACGTAATAAGTATAATCTCCACCTAGAAAAATACAGATGGAACAGTACTAAATCTCTATTATGGAGAGCCATTATCCAACTACCAAAATATCCTAAATAATCCAGTTAAGCCAAGCAATGTACCATCACACTATGTATTTACGGGTTGGTATACAACTGATACATTCCAAGAGGGTACTAAGTTGAAAGAGAACACAACAATGTCTAGCCGTGATCGCTTCATTTATGCAAAATGGGAAGAACCTAGTGTAAATGTAACGGTTGTAAGTAATGGCGCTACTTCTGTACTACCAGGAGTTGTAACGATTCCAATGATGTCTAGTGTACGTAAGGATATTCCAAATATTCCTTCTAAGGACGGATATTGGTTTGATGGATGGTATAAAGATCCAGCATTTACGCAACCTTTTGATATCAATGAATCGATTGCATATGATATGACAATCTATGCAAAGTGGATTAATCGTAAGCCAACAAGTTGGAGAATCCGTTATATTGATGATCAAGGAAGAGTGCTAGCACAAGAAGATACAGGTGAAGATAATCTCTATACTGTACTCTTTAGATATGGAAAGTTGATTCCAGATTATGCAGTAGATTATGAAAGTAAGAATTTAACACTTTCATCTGATCAGATGAATCTATTAGATTTTATCTATACATACCGCGTGAAGACAAATTGGGTAACGGAAGATGGTACGCCAATTAAGGAAAGAGTTTATGGAACATTTGGTCCAGAAGTATTTGATGGATATGTATATCTATCTACAAAGTACAGCTGTAAACGGGGATACTACACACGTCTATCGTTGGCTGGGTATCTCTACACCAAAGACGGACGATTCGTTCAATATCTCTTGGTATCTGTGCGTATTCTCTGTATCGATGATGGGATACCTTTATATATTTGTTATGAGGCATAAATATCAATAAATATACAAACTAGTGACTAGTAACTAAATTACTAGTCATTTTTGTACTTAAAAATGATATTTGTGTTTTATTGATATATAAAACAGTCTTGTTTTTTTGTGGTTTTGATAGTTACGATAGGAAGTTAAAAACAGTCGATAAACAAAGTGTAATCATAACTAAATTTCTTGCTAAAATGCCTATTCCTTGATATAACAAAGATACGATACAGTAAAGGCTATATTATGGCAATTGCATATTTGGAAACCAAGTATTATATAACATGCATGCAAGTTATTTATCGTAGAATGGCCAATTTTAGAATGATTTGTGAAAATACCCGACTTTTCGGTAGATGTAGGAGAAACTTTGTTGAAAATGCATAGTCTCTTTTTTTAAGGGACAAAAAGCAATCACTTAAAAATGATATTGTGGATACTAGTGGTATCGATGTTACTGCCAGTATTTTCAGTATTTTTTGCTGTGCATGCCAATGATGTGGACGATATTTCAGACCAAATTGATTTTACGAGGCTATATTTGAAAGAGAATGAAGAGATTGAAGAAAACTATCCAGAAAACAGTCTGCTGTATTTTGATAATATTTATTATCTAGGTATCGATTTAAAAAAGATTTCATCGAATGTAAATGCAAAATGGAAAGTTGGAGATTATTTTACATTTGATTTACCAGAGATTTTCTCATATATCACAGAAGATAATACAAAAAATTGAAGATAAGAAATTCTCAATCGAAGATGAAACTATGAAGCTAGAAGGTACTATCGAGAATGTAGGTAGTGATATTGAACCGGATTACAAGCTAGTATTTACAATCGTAGAGATAGTAGATTCAACTACGTTTTGATTGGGAAAAAGTGGCAAGCAAGTGTATCCATTCCTGTCATCATTCCCACCACAAAATAATGAAAGTGAAAAAACTGCAGATATATCAGTATCTTTAGAAAAAATGACTGAAAGTGGTTATCAAGCAATTAGTACAATGCATATGCAGTACACAATTGAGTCGGCTGTTGAGGATATTGAAGAAGATATAAGTGAAGAAGAAACAACGATTAGGGAAGAACCTGCTTCTAACCAAATCTGTTGTAGTTGAATCTGACCGTGCAATTACGGCCATTGACCATAGTAAATTGGAATTACAGTTGGTATCTTCCAATAACCCAGCAACACCAATTGCGAATGCAAAATTCGAAATATATGCAGATGCTGATCGTACTACAGTTATCGCAACTAGAACGACTGATTCCAATGGAAAGATGTTACTGAATAATTTGAATCCTGGTATTTATTATTTGAAACAAATCACAACGGAATCTTCATATATGTTGCCAAGTGGTGGGTATCGCTTCCGTATAGATAGTGCAGAGTATCTTGCGGTCCCAAATCTAATAGGAAAGACTTTGGTAAATGCAAAGAATGTAGTGAATGGAAACTTCATGATCGACGCTACGGAAGAATACTCCTCACAACCTCAGGGAACTATCATCTCCCAAAGCCCATCGAGTGGTACAGCCCCTAAGGGTTCAACAATACGTGTTGTCATATCAAAAGGTCCAAAACCACAAATCAATTTCAATATATTACCTTCTTCTACAACAGCCATTAAAAAAGGCTCTTATATACAGCTTGTAGATGGAAATACAGGAAGTAATAAGAAGGCAGTTGGTAATGCAAATAATTCTGTTACAAATGTTGTTCAAGTGGGTGGTCCTACTCAGGATACAGAGGAATTGAAAAAACAACTTTGGGAAGTTACTGAGTGTTATTTGACAGGAAGTGGACAACTCGCGGTAGAGTTGAAGAATGTATATTCAGGACAATATCTAACGCGAGATGCGAATGGAGATAAACTGTTATTGGGTTCTACACCGTCAACATTTATCTTTGAACCTCGTAATCAGAATCGGAAATTTTTGGAAAAATATACACGGTAGTTCCAAATAGAATTGTTAAAAATAGATACATTCATCGTAATGGTAATTTAGGGCTTCAACCTGGTGGTATCTTATTTAATATTTATACCCCATCGCCATACCCGCTACCGCAGGATAATGCTTCCTCATCAGAACTGCCAAAGAATGATATTGGTGATATTTGGGATACATCAGGGACTGTTATTACACTTAATCCGGATATAAATATGCGTATATTAAAGACGGATTCTGGTATTAAACTTGTAAATGACCCAATTTATAAAAATGCGATGGAATTTACAAAACTAGGCTCAACTGGAGAACCAGTTTCAGGTGCTAGGTTCATGTTACAGAAATGGAATGGAAATGCATGGGTTAATATCATTCAAACGCAATCCGTTGACAATGGTTACTTTTTCCTTCGGTGGACTTCCTGCTGGTGACTTCCGCATCGTTGAAACAGCAGTATCGAACACATCAAAATATGATTTGCCTACTGATGCAGTTTCAGAGTTATCGGTAGCCGCAAATGGTGTTGTTAGTTTTAAAGAAGGTTATAGCCGAACAATTACCAACACGAAAAAAATGGGGGAACAAAAATCACTATCCTTAAGGTTGACTCTAAAGATAATCAAATCAAACTAAAAGATGCAGAATTTAAAAATTAAGCGATTTGGTGGTGGATATGAAAAGACGTTACAAACAAATTCGAATGGAGAGTTAACATTTGATAACCTACCAATTGGAACATACATAATTGAAGAAATAAAAAGCACCTAAGGATTATAAACAAAAATACGATTTGGTATACATTCCAAGTTGATTCAGATTTTACAATTCGAGGACTAGCAGGGGTAAATGGTAAGAGTGGTACAATCAAAGTTGAAAACACCCCTATTACATTGGATGTCGTGCTATATAAGAAAAATAGGGCAGACAATTCACCATTAAATGGAGTTGAATTTGAACTTCAAAAAGATGGTGTAAAACTGGGTACTATCATTTCGGAAAGTGATGGGAAAGTGAATCTCAAGGATTTACGACCGGGAAACTATAAACTGTATGAGACCAAAACAAAAGATGGCTACATCTTGCCGAATGATTCCATTCTAGACTTTAAAGTAACGGGAGATGGTAGCTTTACTTGGTTGAAAGGTGAAATACAAATTGTTGGGCCGCAGATAGTTTTATACAATGACCAATATGCATTACAAATTCTAAATGTTGATAGCGGTAAGCGAACGACAAAAGTTAAAGGTGTAACGTTCCAATTGTATAGTGACGCTGATTTCCAACAGGTTGTAAGGGCATACGACTCAAATAAGAACCAAACAATATCAACACAAAAGACGGAGTTCACCTCGGATGTGGATGGATCTCTTAAAATATATGGACTGGCGGCTAATAAAACATACTATCTCAAAGTAATAAAAGCTGCAGATCATTACCTAAAACCAGAGGGTGTAGCATCATTTACAATTGATGCACAGGGAAATATTACATGGCATTCTCCACCTGAATGGGAGATTGTTACCTCTGATTCACATAGTCTAACATTAGCGCATCAATGGCGACTTAATATGCCAGAAAGCGGCACAAAAGATATATTAATCCTACGTATGGTAGGGGTTACTACTGCTGATTGGAGGTGGTGTGATTGCGATTAGAAGTCACAACCATAAATGAACCACTCAACATAACAATTAAAAAAATAAAAAAAGGAGGAATTAAAATTATGTCAACCACTTACTCAAACGTAAAAAAAGAAAAAAATCGCAACAATTTTAACAATTTTTCAGCGTCATGGTGCTTTGCGTAGCACTTATACCATTGCGTGTACATGCATCAGCAGCAACTTTAACTTTAAGTGACAATACGGGAACACTAGCCACTGCAGCAAATGGAACATTTACTGCTTATAAGGTGATTGATGATCGTTCAATTACGACTGATTTTTGCAGATTTCTTTAATAACAATGCAACTTATGGTTCCTATAAGTTCAATGGAAATGAAATCTTAAATTCTGCCGCAACAATTATCACAGGTGTTCAAACAGATGTGACTAATAGTACAGAAGCTGCGAAATTAGCCGTACAATTAGAACGCTATGCGGCTGCGAAGAACCTTACAGGTATTACTTTTTGCGAATAACCAAGCGGAACTCTCAAAGGGTATGTGGGTAGTTGTCGAGACAACAAGTAATGGTCAAACATGGACAGATAACGATGGATATCAACATACAAGAATTGCATCTCGTCCAATGCTTGTTAACATGGGTGATACAGCAAAGACAATTACTTTAAAAGATAGTAGTACATCACTAAGAAAAACAATTAATGATAACAATGTTCCTGTGAAGACAAATGATGTAGCTATTGGTGGTACAGTAAACTACAATGTTGAATCTGCAATTCCGATGTATGAATATAATGCGCAGACAAGATTGGCTGCGAATGCATTATTATTCCAAATTGATGATATATTCTCTGCTGGATTAGATTATCAATTCACAACAGGACAACCTGCAAGTGGTGTAACTGTAACTGTAGGTGGTGTGGCTGTTGCGGCTTCTAAATATACAGTAGCTTTTGATGAAAATACGCGTAAACTTTCTATAAAATTCAACAATGACTGGATTATCGAAAATCAAGGACAAAATGTAAAAAGTATCGTACTCTGCAAAGCTTAATTCCGATGCTGTTGCAAACGATACGACAGGGAATACAAACACAGCAACTTTAACATTTACACAGAATCCAAATACACCAAATGATACAGCAACATTATCGGATTCCACCAAGACATTTACATATAAATTTAAGATTCATAAGATTGATAGATATAACAGCACAGCAGATATGACTGGTGTTGAGTTTACACTTTATACAGATGAAAACTGTACAGATGTACTTAAGATTAATGGTGTTGATGCAAAACTTACAGTCGGCACAGGTAATATGTCAAATGAATTAGCCGGTTTAGATGAAGGCACATATTACATGAAGGAAACAGTACTAAAGAGTGCAAGTTATAGTGATATTGGCGTAGTAAAGGTAATCGTTACGGCTGAAAAAACTACGGGTAATCAACCAACAGGTAAGGCAACTATTGCGATGCAAAGTGCACCTACAGGTTCTGATATTGAAGAAGGTAGTACAGTTTCCACAACAAATACATATGGACTAGTACTAAAGGTAGCAAATACTAAGGGATTAAATATTCCTGAAGCAGGTGCTTTCTCCGCAATCTTAATCATGCTTGCAGGTGCATTGCTTGTGGTTGGTGGTTTATACATTATGGGCAAAGGCAATAAGGGAGAACAGAAATAATACAGCGGTTTGAAAATAACGAAAGGAGAAGTTCATGAAGAAAAACAATAAGCAACGTCTGCTTGGACTTCTCATAATACTTGTTGGTATATGTACGATGGCCTATCCACGTATCGCAAACTATGTTAATCAGCAATTTGCTGTAAAAAGATATTGCAGACTACAATACGGAGATGGCAAAAAACAGAGGAATCGACAATCGAAAGATTGATTTCAATTGCAAAAGGAATACAATAAATTGCTTCCTTTTAAGCTATCCAGCCGATCCATTTTCTGGTGATGGAATTAATTATGTTCAGCAGCAGGATTATCAAGATTTTGAGTTATTACAACCTGCAGTGATGCTAGGATATGTTGAAGTTCCCTCTGCTAAAATTTATGTACCAATGTACTATGGCACATCAAATACTGTTTTTAGATAAGGGTGTTGGTGTCTTAGAAAAATTCTTCGCTGCCCGTTGGTGGAGAAGGTACACATGCAGTTATTGTTGGACATAATGGTATGGCTTCAAGACGTATCTTTTACAGACCTAGAGGATGTAAAAGAAGGCGATATTTTTCTTCGTACATGTTTTGAATAAAGATTTTGCATATCAAATAGATCAAATAAAAACGGTATTACCTGATGAAGTAGAAGAGTTACGAATAATAAAAAGATAGTGATTTTGTCACACTTTTAACCTGTACACCATTTGGTGTTAACGATCATCGGTTGTTGGTTCGTGGTCATCGTATAGAGTATGACTTTAGCCAACAACATGATTCAACTGTGAAACTGTTGTGGTGGCAAACAGAATATTCTAGCCACTCGTTATATCAATCGTCATTTTGATAATACTCGTTTGGGTTTTTTTATAAAGTTTTTAAGAAACGGAAAAATGAAAAAAATAGTAAGGAAGGTGGTGATGATGTGCTAAGACGCACAATGGACAATCATAGATGTTTTTGGCATGTATTGTATCATGTATTTTTCAGTATCTTCCTGATAGTATGTACATCATTACCGACTTACGCTATCAACGATGGAAGTATCACAGTATATACCGGAACAAGTGATGGGACAAAAATTAACAGGGATGGCAGTTTCTCTATATAAGATTGCCGAGAAGAAAGCAGATGGAAGTTGGCAACTGATGTCGGAATATCAAAATCTTGGTATTGATGTTTATGAACTAAGACAAGCGGATATCGAAAGAATTGAATCAGTTGCGAAAACTCAGATACCATCTCAGACTATGATTTCAAATCAGAATGGAATTACGACATTTTCAAATTTAGAGGATGCGATTTATCTTGTCAGTAAGACGGGAGAGACTAATCTTTCGCAAGATTATCGTGCAAGTATGACAGCCTTTCTGGTTCAGATTCCAAAAACGGAATCTGATGGTAGTACTACCAATCATCGCCAAATTGATGCTTCTCCAAAGTGTCAGATCTATACCGCAACCGCAACGGCAATTACCGTTAACGCAGAATGGATCGATCATAATAATCAACTTGGAAAAACGACCAACGAACATTCGTGTAATTTTTGCGTAAAGGAAATGATTACATAGGAGAACAGATTCTCAACTCTCTGAATAACTGGTCATATACTTGGTCAAATTTACAAGCTTCTGATCAATACAACATTCAAAATGATAGATGAAATCGCAAGTTATACAACCTCTATATCTGACCCGGATAAAAACAAATGAAGTATGGATATTTACAATTACAAATACAATAAAACAATCCTCAATAATAGTTAAAAACCAATGATACGTTTAAGATGAATGAGTGGTTGACAATACTATTGGTATCGGTTGGAATTATTTTGGTTTGTTTTAAAAAAATATTTTTTTCTGTGAATAATAAATAAAGAATCGTATTGATACATATCCTGTTATAATAATTTTGTTGATAATGACACAATCTGAAATGGTTTGTG
>BNJT01001749.1_pt1 | contig 95120 bp, 132 predicted proteins | sample 8540491 | NCBI WGS metagenome assembly BNJT01 (sample SAMD00202455, study PRJDB9452) | human saliva metagenome | host: Homo sapiens | reverse complement strand
AATACGTATTGCTCAATGGGTAGAGAGAGTCCGGAAGCGGAAAAACAACTACTACTCAAACTTGCTGTTAAGATACGGATGTACAGAAAGGTAAAATTTCGCTTGGAGGAATTGACATAAGAGATATTCTCTTATAGATGAACTCTTGGACCGTATCAGCATTGTCATGCAAATGTAGAGCTTTTCAAATAACACTATTGAGGAAAATATCGAGTGGGGGAGAGCAACAACAAGAAGAGATTGTTGAAGCAGCAAAAAGGCGAGGATTCATAAGTTTATTATGAGTTTCCAAAAAGGATATGAAACGGATATTGGAGAATGGAGAATATTATCAGGTGGACAAAGACAAAGACTTTCCATCACAAGAGCTTTTTCTAAAAAGATGCACCAATTTTTAATTCTTGATGAAATGACAAACAATGTTGATCCTGTCGTAATCTTTAATACAGGATACCAATTACAGAACTTGCGAAAAGAATAGAACTGTACCCTTTTGTAATAGTCATCATCTAAAAACAATTAGGAGAGCCGATCAGATTCTGGTATTTCAGAAAATCTACTTGAAAAAGGGAAAGCATGAAGAACTCTTGAAAAGAGAGGGATTCTATACAAAATTATGGAAACTCAGCACGAAAGGTATGGCCATGATAATGCTTGAGAATCTTTCCTACTGGTGGGAAGATGGAGAAATAGCACTTAATAATATAAATCTTGAAGTCAAAGAAGGTCCGTTCGTTTTAATTTCAGGTAGAAGTAGCGGCGGGAAAAGCACACTTGAGCACTTATTAGCGGTCTTATTCACATTATTACAATGGGAAAATACGAGGAAAGTCTGCATGTTGATGAAAGGATACGGTAAAATTCCGTTATGAGATTGGACATCTTGTAGACCGGTATTTCAAGATCCGAGAAGCCAGTTTTTTACCACTACACGATGAAGAAATTGCATTTGGACTCAAACACCAGCAAAACAAAGGAAGAAATAATAAAAGAGAGTTGAGAAAGTATATAAGATCTTGGCATTGAAGAACTGAAAGAAAAATCAGTTTTTGAATTATCAAGCAGGCGAAAACAAAAATAATGTTACAAGTATCTGTGCGATGAAACCAAAGGTATTGATATTGGATGAACCTACTGCCAATTTTAGATATGAGCTGCTTTTGACTTATATAGAGTCTTGAAAATTAAAAGAGAGGAACGACGAGTTATTTTGATCGGGAACATCAATCGTATTACACAAAACCACTTTTTGATAGGGCTTTCTTGATAAAAGATGGAAAAATACAAAGGATATAAGAAGAAGAAAGAGACTTTAACATTGCCGGAGGAATATTGGGATGAAAATGGTCTGCGACTTCTTGGGGTTAAAACAAGTGCAAAATATGTCAAGGCAGTGAAGTCCAAAGAGATATGGAATAGTTCTAAAGGAGAGGTTAAACTTTATTATCGAAAAACACTCAAGGCATAAGCAAAAGGAATATATTTTGAAGACCTTGATTTTTAAAGCTGCATGCAGGTTCATCAGTGGGAATGATAGGATTAGATGGCACAGGAAAAACCACTTTTGCAAGAATCATATCGGAATAGAAAAAGGTGAAAAGGAGGAAAGCTTTTTAGATGGAAGATGAATTTTTAGGAATAAGGAAACTAATGGAAGCGTCATATTTTTGTATTTCAAGACTCAGACTACCAGTTGTTTCGGAAAAGCGTACTTGACGAAATGTTGCTGGTTTACCTAAGTGTGAAAAGAAGAAAAGTAAAGATAAAAAGCAATTTCTATATTAAAGGATTTAGGACTTGAAAATATATCACATCCCTGTGGCATCAAGAGGTGAAAAGCAAAGGCTTACTATCACTCTGGCATGAGTGAAAAATGCTATATTTTTATATGATGAACCGACATCTGGTTGTGATAGAAAAGTCCATGATGGCGGTTTCATCCTAATACAGGCAAATGAATAGGGAATAACATCTTTAATCATCAGTCATGACTTTTGAATTTCTAGCAAATACGGTTAGCTCTGTGTGGGTTTGATGGAAGATGCAAACATTAAAGAAAGCATAGAAATGACAGAAGAAAAATAAATTTTCATTTTAGATGATGGGGAGGTTGATTTTGAACGACAGTGCAAGACAACAATTGATCCGAGAGATAAAACTACACCTTCTTCCCATTATCGGATTTGTCAGCTTTTATCAGTGATACGATACTGCTTTTTCTTAATATTATAGTTTTCATTTCTGCATGTCATATAGTGAAATTATAAAAGAGCATTTTATTTTCTTGCATCTACTTTGGGTTTAGAATATGGAATGGTAAAAATAAGCGATTACGACCTTGTATTTGTACACTTTTATATGATGATATTTTTCTTGTCAGAATGACTTTGATAGCTATGTTTGGGGCTTCATAACAAGGACAACAAAATTAAGGTGAAATGATTGAGGGCACTAAAACCGAATGAGTTCAAGAGCATAAGCATACATTTAGCGTTTTTGTTAAGGTTTGCACCGACGATCGGGATACGAACTGAAAGCATTGAGGAAAGGTATGAGAATAAGAGGGGTGATAAAAATAAATTTCATGTTCTTCGAATCCATAAAGTATGCTGCATATACAGTGGTTCCTCTTGATGAGAATGATCAAAGCTCTGATGAACTTTTCAGCTTCAGCACCTGATAAGAGGGCTTGATAGTGGGGACAATAGAGTAACGATTGTTGAACTGAGTTCAAGGGTGATGGACTTAATTGCAATGATAATCGGTATTTTTGCCGTTATAAGTGTTGTCGTAATACAAAAGACAATTTAGGGAGGTTATTTATGAAAAACAAATTAAATGGTGCGATTTTTATAACGATTGGTATTTTTTAATGCAACTAAGCATTGTCATTTATATGGCAGTGGCATTTGCATTGAGCGATCAGATAGTTGGAGGATTTATCGCTTCGGGAGTTGCGTTTATGGTGGCGGCAATAAGTTATTTATTGATGGGCGTAAAAGATAAAGAAGGAGATTTACCATATCAGGAACACTTTTAGGACTTATTGCCTTGTCGGAGGCATATTCCTCATGCAATATTTGCGATTTTAGGAGGGATTATCTGCGATTTTATTGTTGCAATTAGAAAACAAAAGGAAGATAATTGCAGGATATGGGATATTTGCTCATCTGATTTTAGAACGGTCGTGCCGATAACTTTTGTTCGGAACAGCATCATTTATGGAAAGAGCTGTAACAGTGAAAATGAGTGAAACGCAAATAAATGAAGCGTTGACTTATTTTAAAGTTTCGTGGGTAGTAGGCTTTGGAGTGATAACAGTTACTCTTGCTTGTATAGGGATTAATTACAAACAAAAATGTAAAAGGCACTTTGAAAAGCAGGTATCATTTGAGATTGATAAAATTGAATCATGATGGGTGGAATACGTAGTCAAGCAATGGAGGGATAAATAATGAGAAACAAAAATATATTATGTCTCAAATTATTCCTATTGATTGAAGATATAGTAAAATAGCATCTATCATATTGGAATCGAGGACTTTTTGTTGAAGCACAGGTGTGTAATAATATCAAATATTTAGGTCTAGGTCACGACCTACGATCAAGAGATACAAATCTGGTCGTTTTTAGTATCTTAATTGTCCAAGTCAAATGCAACTCAACAGAATGATCACATCTCATTTTTCTGCTTCACGGTTTGAAATCCATATTGATTTCAGCTTCATCATTTTTGTATCTTCCCATATGTTCATAAACGATGAAGCAGGTTTCAGTTTTATTTTACAGTATATTTTTGAACTGTATACCGATTGTTAAGATAAAGTGATTGCGCCTGTGTACAGTTGATGATACCTGCCCTGTTTCTGCAATAGTTCTTCGTGATTTTCCGCGTTCGATGATTCTACCACTTCGATTACCGCATGATGCATCGGCACTCTTTATGGTAGAAAAGCCCATGAGCTATGACAAAGGTTGTCCTGTTTTCCGTGAGTTTGTCCATTCCCGATTGAACCAGTTTGCTCGTTGGGTATCAATGCTGAAGTCGCTTCATCTAAAATCAAAACGGCAGGATTTGCGCCGCCCTGGCGATAGCCAGAGCTGCTGTTGACCCTGGGACGGTTGCCACCGTCTGATTCAATCACGGTGTTGCTTTGAAAGCCATCGAAGCATTTCGATAAAGCCGTGGGCGTTGGCGAGTTTTGCAACTAACACACTCTTCGTCAGTGGCACAAAACGTCTCGTATCTGATGTTTGTCAGAATGCTGCCGGTGAACAGATGAATCCTGCAAAACTATGGACGGCCTCTTTCAGAGGGATGGCTTTTCAATATCGTGATATTTATGCCATCGTAGTACAAGATACTGCCGTTTTGGATATCGTAAAAATCGGTTTATCAAATTTGGCAACTGGGGTTTTACCGGCACCGGTGCTACCTACCGAGCCTACGCATCTGCCCTTGGTGACGAAGATGTTTATGTCATGTAAAACTGTAACATCTTGGACACCCAGCTCACATCTTCAAAAGTATGTCTCCACGTACCTCTGAATGCAATGTTCCATTTTCAACATTTTCCACGCCAATAAAACTCCTCATGAGACTTTCTCATATTTCGTAAGAACTTCACAGAAATTTCATCGGCGTCTTTTACTTTGTCAAAACGAGGTGCCCGCTGTTTTTCTCCGGATGCTCGCCTAACAGTGCGTAAAATTCGCTTAACGCCGGCAGATGCCATGATCACGCTGTTAAGCTGTTGACCGATCTGTGAAAAAGCTGATTGAAACTCTGTTTAAAGTCATGTAAAGATACGAGGGTATCAACTGTCGGGATAAATATCTCAGATTCAAAGAGAATTCGACTATAGTGCATAATACGTAACTGATATTTCGATTTGCATGATTATAGGCATCAATATATCCGTAAGTATTGGCTTTTCCGTGCTTTTTCTCTCAGACTTCGTTTAATAAACCCGTCTATGGATGATCTTCGTGAGAAAACTTTATCACCTTCTGCCCGTTGGTCATTTCTCAATGTATGAATTCATTTTCTCGATGTTTTCCTGCCTGCGAATGGCATTTGCTGCTCAGCTGGCGTTTCTTTTTAGATGAGCAAAGAGCATAATTTACAACCATATAGTGGATAAAAACAGTTGGCAGCACGTTTAACATTGCCACAGCTCCGAAAATGGTGATTACAGAAAACAGACTGCTCAGGAGTTGTGAAAGTCTGTGTGAGAAAATTCTCGCAACGTATCCGCATCGTTTGAGTATACCGAGCATGACATTTCCGGTCCCATTCCTCCGTCAAAGAAGCTGATGGGCAGAGATTCCATGTGTTTGAAAAGTTTGTGACGTACGCGTCTAATAGTTCCCCTGACTCACGTAAACCATCATCACATATATCCATAGAGCATAAAGGCTCCCCACAAGATATATCAGCGTAATTTTAAACAGCAGCCATGGCGAAGAGACCCGAAGTCGGGATCGACGGGCAACTTTGAGTCATAGGAACGATAAAGTCGTCAACGAGATTTTTCATCGAACAGAGTTCCTTTTTATTGTCATAAGAGCAAGAACGACAATCGCGACGATTACTATGAATATCCTGAGAGGATATTCTTTCAAAACGAAAGAGATGAAATCCAAAGTAGGATTCTTGGCATTGGGATTTAATCTGTGAATTTTTGTTTCTTTTAGCCATCTAGCAACCTCCTTCCCACACCAACTGGGTTTCTATATGAGACGATACATTTCGTTGGGTTCAATCAGATCCTCATGGGTGGAAAAATGCTCAATTCGCCCATCATTCAAAAAGGATGATCTTGTCGAAGACATTATGCTGGAAATTCTCTGAGCGATGATCAGCTTTAGTCACATTGGGAAGTTGAGTTTTGTCAGGCTTCCCTAATTGCCAAATCAGTTGCGGTGTCTACGCTGGAAGTCAAGTCATCTAAAATTAAGTTTCAGTTTTCAGCGAAAGTCACGAGCGATGCACAGCCTCTGACGCTGTCACCGGAAGATTCGCACCGCCCTGATCGACATGGGTGTCATCTTGTCCGGAAATTTCTTTGCACAAAACCAGTCAGCTTGGTGATTTTACATACCGCAATGCAATCTTCCAGGAAGCATTTTCATTTCCCATCTCAGATTATCAAGATGCTTCCGGAAAAAGCGCGATTTTTGCAATACCACTGCAATCCGTCTCGCAGAGTTTCCATCGTATTTTCAGACATCTACGCCGACTTTTACACCGCTGCTGTTATCACCGCAAAGCCGTGGATGAGAGATACCAAGCTGGATTTAGAACTGCCTGTTCCGCCCTAATATCCCCAATAGTCTCACCGGTTATGCTGATGTTCACGTCGGGTTATAAAACATTTTTCAGGCCTCTGTGGGAGTATGAGAAAGAAATGCCTTCAAAGGATATGGAGGCGGAAGGAATTTTCCATAACAAGTTTTCGGGTTGATAGGAGTGCTTTTCCGAGTTATAACTTCGTATCCCGTCTGGCACTGGCGATGCTATGCTGACCAAGCACAAATACGATAGAGTTAAAAGCAGAGCCATCAAAATGCTGGTTGCACATAGAACAAGCTGGTCAGTTCTCCCGTAGTCATATTCCCGGAGGTGATCATCTTGGCACTTATCCAGATATGGCGATTATAGAACCTCTATATCGTCAGCATCATGACAGGATACACGATGAAACCATACTCTCCGACTTGACAGTGTTGTATATATACGCGAGTGGCTCTATCAGATTTATTTTCTTCAAAAGCTCTCTAACAAAAGATTTGACCACTCTTATACTGAACAATATTTCTTGTACCGTGTTCAGTTTGAGAAGATCCGTGGCGAATCAGCATCATCCGTAAAGAGAGGCATCGCTATGATAACACCCCAAAACCAGACCCTAACAGGAACTGCGGCGACACAGAACATACGACGGCGACATGGGGGATTGATGAATCTGGACATGGTAGGGTGCGACTGCTGGAGATTCAGGGCTCTGATAAAGAAAAGTCGGATTATAACCTGAAAAGAGGTTTTTGCACGTTGCTACATCAGTAGTCAATCTGGTTGTAGGACTTGGAGTCGTAAAAGGCAGTCTATATCGAAAAAGAAAAGGTCTGGATGTTTTCATACAGTGGTATTTTTCTATGTTGGCGGAAAAATCCTGAAGAAGCCGTAGCTGCCAGCTGCCCGACAGGATACCGGAAATCAGACTGAATACGCAGTACCACCATGGCAGCTCCATAGATATATAATGTTCTTCACATGAAAAATTTCTCATCTATTATCAGCAATTAGAGAGGGGATTAGCTCGTATACTCTAAGAGCAGTGAATAAATCGATAATGCTGTGTGTTTTGTATTTACGTAATCTGTTTTCAATAATATTTTAACTCATAACTTTTGCTCCAATTTCGAGTCGTGTGAAAATCAATATCCGGAAATTTGCTGAAATACCGGAGGGCTAATGCCCATCGGTGTAAAAATGTTTCATCTGTCGAGTCACTGATGCGTTTTGAGAGTTCATCAGTTCTTTGACACATCGTTTCTCCCAAAGATATTAAAAGAGTTGATAATTATTCTTGATATTTCTCCTTGGCCACAAAGGTTTCAAGTGAGAGCTGTTATGCATACATTCACTTTGCTCATCATCTTTGCTGTGGCACTCAGATAAACCTCTCGAGATTGTTCAGGGAGCGGTTACCCCTGCAGTCAAAAGTCCTCTATAAATCGCTTAAGACGGAAGGTGTGGACCACGTTCTATGTTTATCGTGAACAACTCAAAATCGCCAGCTCTCACGATGTAAATTTACAGCATCTTTCAGAGCTGTGCTGTGTCGATGATGTGAGAAATAGCATCTCATCTACAGCTTTATCGCCATGATTCATATTTGCGATCTCTCAGCTAAAATATTTAATAGTGCATTAATAATATAGTTAACAATAACACTCGGAAGATGAATATGTCAACGATAACACATGGTAAGAAAAGCAAGAGTTATATTCTATAAAACTTGATAAGATATTATAATGCTATGGATGTTGAGTGACAACAAATTGGAGTAGAATATAGTGTCAGACATCTACAGGTTTCGGTTAATGAAGGTAAGGGTCGTTTGATTACCGCGTCGATTATATTTTATATGCATGGAAAAACAAAGATGCGTTCAGTAAAGTGAACAATCTTTCATAATGGTTGATCCTCATCTTGTTGATGCAGATGAGACAACAGATGGGATCTTCAGTTTTGGGTTATGAAAATAAAGATATTCGATCTTATGAAGAAAAAAGATCTTCAATTTTGTGGAGAAAAAGGTTTTATACGAATAAAGATTCAGGTGAAGGTCATGTGACAGATTTCATATATTACATGAAGAGTGCAATAAAGATAACTAGTTCTTCAAGTTTGATACACCAAACCTGCAAGAGAAGTATTTGACTGGCACAATCAATCATATAACAATTAGCTTGAGAGACGATGAATCACAGAGGTTTTTGCATGTATTTGATCAATTTTCAAAATAAAAGTCTCAATAAATATAAAAGAGGCTCAGGCAAAATTCTGAGTTCCTTCCCTCTAAAAGCCTGGTCAGATTAAATCGTTCATAAAGAGATTTATCTCGTTCCACGTTGTGGATTTATTGAGTTCACGATGTGTCCAGTCAAAAAATTCTATTTCATTTAGAACTCTCCGTTAGCACCTCAATTCACTCAGAGAATATTCGACATGGGGAGGACTTCACTTTCATGATTAATTTATCTTGTTCAGTTGGCGAGTTATCTCGTTAAAACAGTTCCGGTGACGTTAGGAATGGCTTTTTCCAGTCGCAATCTCTTTTGTACCTGTGCTGAGTGACATATAAATGACTGTTGCCCATTTACCCTTGCAGAACTTTATCAGTAACATGGACATTGATCAATATAGTTGATACATAAAACTCTACAGTGACAAAGTATCTTATTAGATACTATCTACTCTAAATGCATACTATCAAAATCAAGATCAAAAGTATATATAATGCAAAGATAAAATCATACCTAAAAGTTGAAGAAATTGTTGATGAAAGAGTTGAAAGTATTTGAAGACTCTGAAGGGTTATCGAAAAGGAACCCCTGAGCAGTCTCGCAACTATGTCTGATGACATTGTATGGCATATGGGAGGACTTTCTAGGAACTGTCCAGAGGCAAGAGGCATTGGGAGGCGTCTGGGAGGGTTGAGAGAAGCGATGGTACTGTTGAGTGATTACAGATTGGGCAGCAGACGATTGTTTTGTTGGCTGTCAGTCGTTTCTTTTAGCTGAAAGAGATGGAAAAAACTACATGATCCGGGCATTGACCTGTTCAGAATGAAGACGGTAAAAATACAAAGTCTGGACTTTTGCGGAACAACTGAGAAAGAAGATAAATTTTTGGGATAAAATGAATTTATAGTGGCAGCAAGCGGGATTATATTTCTAGAGAATACCCCTCAACCTGTAACATTAATAGTTTATTGATGGTGATCAATTCAGTCATGCCGATTGTTGAAAATCCTAGTAGAACCTGTAACAGTAATAGTTTATTGATGAGGGGTATTTCTTAAAAATTACGACAATCAAAAACCTTCAAAGAGCCTAAAGGAATGTGACATTTTGCTTCTGCTGGTCTTTGGAAAGAACCTGAAGCATCACGAAATATTATGCCTCTCGACTGTATTATCGACATAAGTTTTAACAGCTTTTTGAGCACTTGATTGGCGCTCTGTAGCTGCAGTGTTTCCACTGTATTTCGCTTTTCAAAGCACCATAAAAGCATACGGATGATCAGGGATCGAAATGAAAACCTATAAACCAAGTGTGGGTAGCTTTCTTGTACATCTGGTACCGGACTTTTCGTAGACATCGTCAAGTTTGGAAAAGAACTGTATATCTATGTGTTTTTCATCACAGAGCCTTCAATTTGTTAGCCATATCGGGACATTATATTCACATCCTTAGTTGGTGAATAAGATAGAGGATTGCCCTTTTGAAGCTTGACACATCCTGATAGCAAATCAAGGCGTCTTGGTCTCCTATTGGCGATGGACCGACAAAAGCCATCATGGCTAGAAGGGTTTTGCAGGTTCTTATCGACTGATACCGGTCCATGCATGATTCAGTTGATTGCTATCGAATTCAAAAGGGAGCTGGGTCTTTCATACCGTAACATCGTAGCTGTTCATCAGCCAGATTTGTTACGTCATTCTTCTAATATTGGGATTTTCCCAAACTTGTTGGATATATCCCCAAATGCAGTTACACGAATTTGCCAAGCTCAGCAAAGTTTTGTCTACACGTGAGCAGCCAGGTCGTATTTTATCGTTTTTATACCTTCCATATTGATGTGAACCGGTACAGGTATATGAATAGCTATTATATTAGGTTAAACTTTTCAATAGCCGCCATGGAAGTTACCAACACATATAGAGCGGGAACGACTTTGGATGAAAGTCAATCTGTTGATAAATGTCCTGAAGAATCTTGTCTTTGAGTTTTCGGCGGTTGCAGGGTCGTAATTAGGGAGAGCTGACCATGCGTACTATCTCACCTGTTTTGTAATTGTCAAACGCCGACAGTTCCGGTACAGATTTCCCCAATGCGGCTCTGGCTGTAGCAGAAACCTCTCATACTACAGTCAAGGGTGAGGTGCGCCCTTCACCGGAAGGAGGCAAAAGTCCCGTGATTAGAATTATAACCGACAAGCCTATCTCTGAAAATGCGGTTTGCACCTGTCTACAACATTTCCCTGTGAATCACCGATGGTGTGAACCAAGGAATTTCTGATGCCCACATTATCTATGTATTTTGTTTCTCCGTTTTTGTATTGAAACTATGACTCGACCCGATCTGTCCTTGATGGTCCCGGTGGACAATTTGCCGTTTTGATATATGTGCTTGTTTTGATGGAAAAGAAATCCATTGTTTTCCGTCTTTTGACAGTTTGAAAATATAAAATCCCGTCCTAAAATCAAGATGGCAGCGAAGAATAAACAGATTATGGCTCTACTCTGCAATTTTCATATTCTTCTCCTTTTTCACTTTTGTATCGCTTAACTGCAATACTTGCGTTTTCCCTGGTATCGGCAGCCTTCAAGAATGCCAGAAGCCCCCAGGAAGCGATCATGGAAGTTCCGCCGTTGGACACGAATGGGAAGGTAATTCCGGTCAGCAGACAATATGTCGACAACACCGAATACGTTCAAAATCGTTTTGGAAGATGAACATGGTAGTAAGAGGCGCATGCACATATGGTGTAAAACGTCGATCTCCCTGCCTTTATGGATCGTGCAGCGAAAAATTCCCAAAGTCCAATGGATAAAAATGGCGAGAACGCCTATTATTAAACCCCATTCTTCACACGTATGCCAAAGACCAAGTCCGTATCGGCAGCGGCTACTTTTTCAACCAGCCTTCACCAGGTCCCAGTCCGACCAGGCCCTCGCTATCTCCCTGCGGATTATGGTGCGAACTTGCTGAAAGCCACCTGCATTGGGATAATCCCAAGCGTGAAGCCAAGTGCTGGTCTGCCCAAAAAGCATAGGGTTTGAATCTTAGTATCATCAATCCGCCTGCACCGGCAGCGCTATAACCAATATCAGCTTTGAAAAATCACCGCTTCGCGAAATGAAATTACCAAAAAATGCTAGTGAAGAATATGGAAGCTGTACCGAAATCTCCCGAAAGCCAGTCCGCCCGACATGAATACCGAAAAAACGCCAAGAACAGCGTCAGGTTCTCGAAAAAGTTCGTCTAAAGTTGCAGCTCCCACCAGAATGTAAGCTATTTTTAATGAGTTCTGAAGGTTGCACGGAGAAGCTGAGCTTTACCCAGTTTACGGGCACCATATTTGTTAGTGCCCAGTAAAAATATTGAACAGTAACAATAGAGACGCTACAAATTACGAGAATTTTCAAGGTTTTTCATAGCTCGATCCAAATCTCGCATGTACCAACACAGGAATAGAAAAAGTCCCACTCAAGTATGATTGTAAAAGCTGTTTCATCATCTCATTGGGAACCGACGTTGCAACTACAGCAAGCCCGAGTGGACAGGAAAAAGCGATGCTTTCAATTTCAAAGCGAAGTGGCTCAAGTACCCTGGTGCCGATGGAATAGACCCCCATCAACCCGTTGAATAAAATGATTGCGATAGAGTACTGTTACAGGCAGATCCGCTCCTTTGGATATATATCAGCTGAATGATCAGCAGCGCTGCAAAAATAGTCAGAGCGATAATGGATTTCCACGGTGTAAATTTGCCGGTAATTCTGGAACGTGCCTGGTGATTGAATTTATCCTCTTGCAAAGCTGGTCGATGCGATGGTGCAGTCGACGCCGCCGAGGAAATAGTATCGCCGATGTCTACTCTGGTCGGTTCGGTGACTAAAAACTCCGTTGATAAATGAGCGGTGAACCTAGAGTCATTGTAATACCAAGAATCATCGAGCTTTTTCACAAGTGTTCCGTGATTTCGTGAAACGGACATAACATCGATGTTAATATCCGCACTTTTGGATCTGCCGATGACGTTTTTCCCAGTGAGTTAAGGGCTTTCCGATGCCACCGGGCAAGACGAAATACGCCCATATCTTCACTGGAGTTTTGTGGAGAGCAGGGATCGCATGGCTCGAAGCAATAGAAAAATCGCCAACGCCACGAAAAGATCCAGCGGGAAATGAAGTGATCCAGCAGCTCACTTCAGGCATGTTTTCAAAGAATTTGGATAAACTCTCATGAGAGGTTTTACCGCTATCTATCAGTGAATTAAACATAATTGAATCCTTTACTTGAAAATTACTCGTTTTTGCGAAAAGAATAACGGAATAAATCCCATTTTCCATGGGAACATTATAACATAAACATTGCGATGGTAGCAAAAAGACATATAATTGAGAGGAGATAACACATGAGAGAAGTGAAAGCATGCAAACATATGAAAATATAATAATCGGTGGAGGAGCTGCGGGTCTTTTCTGCGGAGCAAACCTGAAGAATACTCAGCATCGAGGAAGAACCCTTCTGGTGAAAAACATCGAAATTTGAAACAAACTGATGTTGTCGGGAGCAGGACAATGCAATTTCACCCATGGAGGAAATATAAAGAATTTTTGGATAAGTATGGGAAAAACGGCGGGAATGTAAGAAAAATCCTTTACAACTTCAATAATTTAAAGACTGTGGAATTCTTTGAAAGCAAATGGAATAGACACTCTACAAAGAGATGACGGAAAAGTGTTCCCAAAGACCATGAAAAGTAAGGATATAAAGGGATTTTTAGTGGAGAAAAATTAGAGAGAACCGTATTGAGAGTCAATGTGGGAGTCAACGTGATTTCCATTGAAAAGGTGGATGGAAGAGTTCGCAGTGAGAGATGATAAAGGACAGGAATACGTCTAAAAATTTGAGTCATAACAGGAGGCTTCATATAAATACAGGATCTGATGGAGCATGTTGGAAATTTTGAAGAGCTTTTTCGAAAACTGGAAGTTGTACCGAGTCAAAGAGAGCCTGGTGCCGATATGTGAAAACTATAAATTCTCAGGAATTTCAGGAATTGCTATCAGAGATGTGAAAATTGAACAGATAGAAAAGAGGAAAAACAATAGAACCGACTGTAAAAACCGACGAGCATAGGCGACCTTTTTATTCACTCATAAGAACTTGTCAGGTCCGGCGATTTTTAAAATATTTCATGTTATGTTGACCGAGGAGATAATGCTAAAAATTGATTTTTAAACAGCTGTTCGGATATCATAAGCGATGGAAAAATCAGAACGGAGGTGTAAAAATCAACTTTAGAATTATTTTTGTGGAGATGACAAACCTGCCAAGAGGGTTTTTGCAAATCGCAATAGCTTCAATTCATGGGTGATGAATGAACGATTCAGTTGAAAAACTGGGAAAGAGAAAAATTAGGAAAAATATTTGAAAATTTGCGAAATTATATCGTGGCAGTCAGTGGAAACGGAGGGTTTGATGTTGCCATGAGCGACTTGCAGGTGTCACTTTAGATGATATACACAAAAGACATCATGGAGCTACAGGAAAGTGTCGGGAATGTATCTTTTGCAGGAGAAGTCCCTGGATATAGAACGGGGATACGGGCGGATATAATATTCAGTTCGCATTTTTCCAGCGGGGCGGCGACTGCAAAGAGTTTGCTCCAGAGCCCACGACGAGAGCAAAGGATAAAAGCACTTTTAAAGGTGCATACACAGAGCGATGAGGTGAAATATCCATAAATTTGTGATAAAATTTCATAAGACATAGTAACAGTTTAATATTGAAAAAGTAAATTTTTAGGAGCTTGTAACTGGAAATACTATATTATGGAAACTTAAAAGGTATTTAACAGAAGAGTCGCAAACGCCTAGAGTTACAATAAATTAACAATTAATCGTATAGGAGAGGTTGAAATGAAAAAGAGTTTTTTAAAAAATGCAAGGGTTAACTACAGCGTGCAAAAGAAATATAATCTGAGTATTGATGAGGGGATCACATAGTGTCAGCAGATGGGAAAAATCTTTCGATATAAAGTTTGCAGATGCGGGGTCTATTTTTCTGCTCAGATATTGCAACTCCAATCAACACTGATTCGATGACTTTCCTAAATTTAAAAGAGAGAACATCGGAGAAATTGACTCGGATATCATCGCAAGACCGGAACATACCATTCAGGGGCATAATGTTCTGGAAACCAAGTCCGTCTTGATTGCTTTTGCAGAGAATAAATTGACAGAAGCATTTCCGGACAATCTGGAGGCTCTCGATTTAGAGGTTGCTTTTTCCTTCAAAAGAAAAAGGCATCAGAGCTTAAGACAGCGTACTTATCGGAGCAAAACATCAGGTAAAACTTTCGGATATTCGCAGGGTTATATGTGCATCCAACGGGACTTTGAGCTACCTCCTCCTTTACACCAAGGAGAAGGGAGGATTTTGGAATATGCCTGATATGAAAGTGCCGGTCAACGAGCTGACCTTACCCATTCTGGAGGCGGTTATGGCAAAAAATACCGGTAGGGGTATAGATTTCAGCTGAGGAAATGGATTTGATCAAAGACCAGCGAGTACATTTCTACAACGTTATATGAATTCCACCTTCTTTATGAACGAGGATGGCAGCGATCTACAGACGATCAGCATAAAATCGCTTATGATCACGTGCAGAACTACTCATTCGAGACATTGTCACGCCGGAGCATGGAAGTTGAATGACACTCTCAATATGTAATGAACCATATGAAAATTGAAGTTGTTGGAGACGGTGAAATGAATGCAGAACTTTTATGTGACAAAGGCATCGTTGCAGATGTCCGAGAGGTGAAACGGAAAAAGCGGTGGAGAGTATGGAAGAAAGTCCTGAAATCGGAGATGATATAGGTTTCAGTGGCTCAAGCTCACTGTTTTTCTCGGAGAATATTATAAATGGAGACTCATGTCTCGTCAAGAAGAATCTGATGGGTTGATGAAAGACGAGAAGAACTTGAAACAGATTATGATGACTTGTACAGGAGGAGTTTTGAAAGGGTTGATGTATTGTTAGCCATGATTGAGAGAGTTGCTTTGGCAGAATAATTTTGTGAGGAAGACAGCATGAACGAAAAGAATGTATTTAAAGGTGTTGAAGATACTCTGTATATTCCACTGACTGCGAGAATATACGCATCTAAGAAATTTCCGAAATTTTTCTGCGATGAAAAGCTCATATCTTTAGAAATATGTTCGGCAAACGATAAGTAGATGCAGAATACTGCGGAATATTTCTATATGGCAAGTGTATGCAGGCAATATACGATAGATCAAAAGATATTCCTTGAGAAAAACGGTTTTGTGTAATGAGTATTTTTAGGAGCGAGACTTGAAACATCATTTTAACCGCATAGGAAACGATAGCGAACTTCTATCAAGTGGATTTGCCGAATGTCATGAGATATAAGGGATAAAGTCATGGAAATGCAATAAATGAAAGAGTTGATTTCAGGAGATATGTTCACTCTTTACTGGATAAAAGGATAGATATTTCAGTACCGACGATGATCGTCGTTTCAGGGGTGTACTCAATACTTTGCAGAAGAAAAATACTGTATATGATCAAGGAGATGAAGGGGATGATTCCTAATGAGAGCTGGTGACGCTACAAATTCAGCAGAGCTAAAACTTGCTAATAAATATGTGACGGTAACAGCGATGCTCAAATGTATTTTAGTATAGACAGTCGGAAGAATTCGCAAATGAAACACAGACAGAACTCATCTGAGTATTCAGGGCTAAAGAGCTCTTAAAACGTGCCAAAACTTAAAGTTCAAAACGAAGGTGTACATGTATTTTGCAGACAAACTCAACAGAACCTTAGATGCACTCAGAGATTTCCGCTCATGACGAGCACGAAAGGGAAAAGTTGCAATTATAGTGATGAATAATATGAATAAAAATGAAAATTGATAAAATTTGCATTGTGGGGATCCGTGGCATTGGATATACGGTAGTACGTGTGCTTTGTTGTAGGTTTTGCAGCAGTGCGTAGGGAGGTGCACAAATTGGATAAACGATTGGAATTGTTTTCGGACACGTGATCGAATCCTTAGCTATAGCCAGCATTGCATGAAGCTGATCGTCATTATTTTGCGAAGCCTTTGCCAGAGATACGAATTCAAAGCAGGGACTTTTCTGTCGCCTTTATCCCTCATTGCTGTTGCTGTTGATCATAGGCGGTGTGATGTGGGATTTACTACATCGGCAAAGTTATGAGTACCGTGGGATAGCATATTGATCAGGGGATAGAGGATTTATTGTGAGAGAATACGTAAAGTTATATAAGACAGATGAGAGGGTGATTATTATCAGAAATGCTATATTTTCATCCGCAAGTTAGCGGAGACTTTTGACGTCCAATCGGAGATGAAAGCATTTGGAGAAATATAATGATTCTTCCGACAATGCGTGTTACATAAATATATACGAGTCGATCATTCTCAATAACATCCAATACTTTTGATATTATTTCGCTTTCTAGTGAAAGGCAGCTTCGAGAGAGTGAACTAATGCCCGCTGGCAAACCGGCAGGACTTGTTTTAGAGCTGCGAGGAGGGAATTACACATGAAGCGGAACCGCTTACACAGAAACATTATAAAAGGAATTTTTACTTGTTTTGCCTGCAACGACCTGGAGGCAGAGCGGGTCGCTTTGTTCTACTGGACCCTTGCCGTTGCTCAGAGGCACTTTCTATACTGAAAACGTAATTAATCTGCTCTCATTCAATCTATTACAAAGAGCGATGAGATTGGAGGAGAGCGCTGTCACAGTGCTTGAATCTTTCTTAACAAAGAAGAAAACTCACCGGAATAGCAGGAATACCACGTTCCTTCTTCCGTTTCTCTGCAAAAGATGCATTACGGAATCACCAATGTCTGTGGTAAAACTCTGTAGAAGCACATCAAAAGGCAGGATATCCTGTTCATTGATAAGTGTTTTGTACCGGAAATACAGACGCGGTTTATATCAAGCCAGGAGAATTTTCTGAGTCAAAAGTCTGTTTGAGAGAGGTGCTGCCGACTCATAAGTGCTTTTTAGATTTTTGAGGAATGGCAACATAATTTTCCAAAAGGGAGAACGCAGTTCTGTACAAATATCCGAGAAATTGCATGAAGGGAATTTGATTTTACAAAGCCCTTTTACCCGGTCAGTCATTTAGACGATATAGATGGAAAATTGAGTATAGATGTCGAAAAAGCTTTGCCACTGAATTGGAGCAACTCAGCAAAAGGATGAGGAGGAGTTAAATGAATTTTGCAGCGTATAAGAAAATAAAACAGTTGAATACTCTGCTTATGCACGAATGTGGACATTTATTCTCTACGAGGAAGTCCGAGCATTGCAGTTTGTCAATAACCATGAAATTTATTCTATGGGATGCGACGCGTTTGCACAGGATGGCAGTGGGGGTGAATACGTTTTTCTTGAAGATGGCAGTATAGGGTTTATCAGCAGCGAAGGAGAGGTTTGGGAGTGGCAGAGAGCGTGGAATCTTTGCTGACATTTTTAATTCACGCAGGATGCATTTCCGATTTTCAACTGCAAGCATTTTTATAGAAACAAGCAGCTGTTAGATACATTTTGCACCAGATATGTAATGAAGATGCGAGAAGAGTTACAGGGCTGAGAATAGAGATTGGGATGAGATTCGAGCGGTATTGCAGAGCTGGCACTGAGTTTGTTTGAGCCGAAGGAATTGGCGAATTTTGCAATGGGATTTTATCAAGGCAGCCAAGGGATCCTGCATTTTCCTGCAAAGCATTTTTCATGAGGGGAACTGAATATATCTGTGATTCCGTACTTTCGATATTGTAGGAATGTGGATAGAAAACTCGTCGGGTATGACAAAAGAAGAAATAGAGTCAGTCAATTAGAAATTAGACGAAGACATACAGGAGATTTTTGCATAATGTATCCGATGAGGAAGATGTGATTTATCCGGTCCATCATTTTGAACGTTAAAGAAAAGCCATCCCGTTAGGGTATGTCTAAGAGGGTTGTATAAGTGAAACCGGCGAAACCGCTCATTGAAACAATTTGCCGGTTTTTAAGTTTAATCAACTGACAGAGATGAGATTATATCGCATGTTGCTATATAAATCGATTGACAAAGTTTATTGCATTATAATCTTATGAGATTGTCAAAATGTGATAAAAGCTATCTAAATAAACCCACTGCTTATAGATTATATGTATTATTACATAACACTATAAGTTCTAAAGGATGGAGCTGAGAATATTCCCAACTCCATCCTTCAGTTTCTTTATCAAGACCATGTAGCGAAAATCTTGATAGTCTCTGTTTTTATTCCATGTTTTTATATTTAAGCAGACATCTTCTTGTTGGAAGTTTTTCCTCACCATCAACACAGCGGCAACATACTAATTACCGCAATTACCATATCTATCGTGTAGCCTGCAACACGAGACATGTCACCGAGTTTTGCAATTTTATTATTTTGTGGACTGTTGCCGGGACCTTTTGAACTCATCGCCGGAATCTTTTTGAGCTATTATCAGGGGTTCTAGGTCCATTGTCTCGGGTTCTTAGGATTATCATCCTACCCGGATCATCAGGGTAATGGTGGCTCTATGTACTGTTAATGTCCCAAAACTTTCCTCTATTTCATAATTTTGGGAATTAGCAGTGCCATTCCAGTTAACACCGGCTGTATTTTTGGAACTGCCCACCTCTGGTTTGGCTGCCTGACATTTGATTTCAGCAGTTCTCACTGGGCATAAGTCCTTTTAGAGTCCCCGAAGCCGTGAGTGGCTTTTCCGTCGTAGACTTTTTCAGCATCAGGTGTGTTGATCACAAGGGAGCTTTTCTTTATGAGATAGAATCGCTCTACTTTTCCCTTTATACTTTCCAATTCCCTTACTACAACCTTGACCTGTCCCACATTTTTGAGATCTCCGATGTATTCAAGCTCATAATCAACATTTTCCTTTAATTCCACACCATCATTAGTGCCTCCGCCATTTGATGATTTCGAATGTAAATCTGTGACAGCCACCTTCTGCTTTTTGTTCTTTACCATTATAGGTTGTAAATTCAGGGTTTGTAACTTTTAAATCTGCTAATATCATTTGAAATCTGCAGATTCTATATTTAGATTACCTGCTTGGCTTTTTACAATTTTATAATTTTTCATTGCTTTATCAGGTGGAATAAGTACATGTTCATATTTACCTGGAGTACAGCTGTGCATAAGTTCCTCCCGCCTTTTCAGTATCCAATGACACCTTCGATCCGGCATCAATGGCTTTTTCCGTACCATCAAATGATGCAAGTCCCTCTATGGAATAGGGTATGTTCGGTTCAACACCGTATATACCACTAACATCATCTGCTTTTACCGTAATGCCATGAGGATTCACATTCAACGTTCCCAATTTCTGTTCTATTTTATAATTCCTTGAAGCAGAGATTATTGAAATGAAGTTTATCAGTGTGAAGAGGAGTTCCTTTTTCTGTTTATTTTGAATATATATTTTCCTACCTCTATTGTATCTGACAGTCTTTTTCGCCACAAGACTTCCATGTCCTCTCTGTGAAGTTGTTTTTTGGTCGTCATTACGCACAAATCCATCGTATTTCAGCCCGAAAATTCAAATCGGATATGCTTCCTGCAAGATGTCTCTGTAATTTCTTTGCCATCTTTGTCGCTATGCGTAGCTTGAAACTTTGAGAGACGCTCTTTTAACCTTTTATTGTCGTATATGTTTCAGTGTTGTTATATGCCACTCTTATCTATCAGAGTACTTTTTACAACAGCCACGCCCTGCATTATTAATCTTTACATTACCAGAACTATCAATAGTTACGGTAGATGGGAAACCGTAATCGGTAAACTTATCCTTTATTATCTCATATTTCCATACATCTTTTTGATGTAGAAGCTCCACCTTTAATTGTCGGTTCAATTTTTAAAACCTGAGTCTTTGTAATTCGCTTCGTGTAAAGGCTTTACAGCTTATGCTTCTGTCTACCTTTGTCTTTATTGTAGGGTAGTAGAAGTTTTTGATGATAAATAGTTGTTGTTTTCGGGTACTAAATTCTGCAGTGATCTTGTACTCTCCGCTGCTAACTGTATCTCGCTTTCAGTTCCGCTTCGTACAGTCCGCTGTTTTTATTGAATGATACAGGTATCTCTTTTGCAGTATCCGTATTGTTATTTACAACAAATCTTACCTTACCATCATACAGTCCGCTAACTACTCGCTGTACCGTAGCCTTGGAGCCATCCTGTTTTGCTGACAGACTAGTGCGTTAGTGCTTGCCGGTTCTATAGAGAAAAATCTAGGGATGCCGTCGCCTCGGAATAATACTTTGTGCCCTCGACAGTTGCAGTTACCTTATATTTGCCCACATTTACAGGGGCATCATCCAGAGGCTTTCCGTCACGGGTTGAATACTTATATGTAACTTTTCCATCGCTGTTCGTAGTTACCTTTGGATTTTTAACTTTTTCTCCGTCATATACCTTTGAAGGGTTTTCAGTAAACTGAAATTTTTCCTTCTGCCTGATGCATACACTTTCCTGAATAACTGGCATTGTATCCCCAATAAACTTCATTTGCGGGATCAGCTTTCATTTCAACGGATATCTTAAATTTCCCAACAGATTTAGCTTTTGAGTTTAACTGAGGCATTTTGTGAATCTGACTCAACTATTTCAACTGCATCTGTTCCATCTATTACTTTAAAAATTGCAATCCTTCAGAGTATCATTTCCTTTATCTACAGAAAGAGTGAAATCTTCCCCACATAAGGTTCGTTTTCCGGTTTTAAAGTTTTCTCTCCATACATTTTCAAAAGACCGTTTCCATCGCTCGTTACAGTTCCATGGTAAAGAGTTTTTCTCCGTTTCTCATCAACTCCAACTGTTGTTTTCATGGGTTTTGAAACAGGAAAAACAGATAAATTTTACCTTTTTATCCGGATAAATATCTTTGTACCATAGGCTCTTGATTGATTATGAGGGAAAGTTTCAACACTTCTATTAGGCGGATCAGCAAGAGTCAAAGTAGCACGATACACATTTTCTTTAATGGAATTCTTTTGCTCTTAAAACATTAGCTGAAACACTGCCTCCATCAATGATTATATCCGCCTCATCACTTATCTTATTTGATAATATCGGTTCCCTCCGGAGATTTCTATTTTGCCGTCCTTCTTGGAGTCTCTTATCTATCCCGTAAAGATCTCCACCATGACCTATATCTGTTGCATCGGAATTTCCGCATGAGCTGATATATCCTCCGGTACATAAAACTTTGAAAGTGTACCATGTCCACTCTGCCACCTATACCAGCTACCGGAGCCAAGATATATCCTCCAATCTTTCTTTTCGGAACGTCTATTATTGCCACCGAATGCCTCCCACAAAGCCTCCTGCGATGTTTTTACTGTTCCTGCAGAGTTGCTACAGGAGTAAACAATGTTCGATCTGTATAAATTACACTCACCACTTCCAATTCCTGCAGCACCAAGCCTCCTCTTGCGCGGAGAATTCCTTTATTTTTATATCGTCTCCTTCCATATCGATAACGATTTTATTACTTGATCCACCTAGTCCGCCACCTCACACCGGCAGCTCCCTCGCCACCATTAGCATTTATTACACCTTTTCCCTTTATAAGTATAGAATTGGAGTCTGCACCTCGACCACCTGAGCCGTTGGCTCCACCTCCAATGCCTGCACCGCCATAACCGCCTGAAGCATCAACGCTATATCTCGTCAATAACGATGCTGTTACCATCTTTAGTTTTACCCTTAAACTTTCCACCTAATCCCGTACCTATACCGGCAGCTTTGTTTCCACCAAATGCCTTAACTTTGTAGTCAGGGTTATTTGCAGTCAAAACTATTGGACCGCATTTGGTTGTGAGTATTGTGGTTACCAGTGTATGATGACCACCACAACCAATACCGGCGGAGGTGTGGACCTCCAACAGCTTCAACTGACGGGCAATTTGTTATCTTAATAGATGCCAACACTTCCTGCTCTTCCTGAACCGATTCCGGCACCTCCCTCCTCACCGTCAGCAGGAGCCTTGGCTATGATATTACTTTTTGTTATGGCAATTTCGTTAACGTCCAACTCAGACCGGTTCCCTATACCGGCGCCACCGCCTCTTTCCCCTGCAAAGGCTGTTACATCACTTTCCTCAATTATTATGCATTACCGCCATGAGTCTTGTGAAGCAATCTAGTTGAGCCCAACCGCCACTCAATAATAGGAGCCGGTACCATGACCTTTGCCAAGACTGTTGACTTTTTAATTTGTATTAAATCAATATTGCTGAAAGGTCCGGTTCCTACCCCGCAACTCCGGATGTTATGGCACTCTCTATCATTAGTCGACATCATGTCATGATCACATCTCAATTTTACTGTTCTCAATAGTTATTTCCTTCATATCATTTATTCGATGTGCTCTATAGTTAAAAGCAGGACTCGAATATATGGATATTCCATACTATTTCCTTGTATGTACTGCTGTTGCTGATTTTGATACGATCACTACTTCCTGCGTGACCGGCTCCTATACCCGCCGCAATTTTGTTACTTCCCCGTGCAGCTATTGTGCTGTTATCAATGGTAATAGAGTGTATTTTACCAGGCCTTCCTTTCAGTGAACCGCTTCTATATCTGCTCCTGCATATGGAGCATCGGCATAAACAGTCGCGTCTTTTATGGTTATATTACCTGCATCGTCCTGACCGGAACCAATTGCAGCAGCATCGTTGCATTCTAATACCGGCTGAGTGATGCAAAGGCTCTAATTTTTAGAAGTTCCCTTTTTACGGGGATGCCCTTTTATTACTATTTCGCAGGATGACTGATCTTTTTTCCAGCCACCTATGCCGGCACTATTTGTACCGCCTTGCGACAATTTCCATAGGCTTATCTTGTTTGCATTGAATATTAATTTTACCTTTTTGGTTATATTTCCGCCATTTCCGCCACCCATACCGGCAGCGTATTTACCCCCACGGGCTTCATATTACCCCCATTTATGGAAATAGTTCCTTTTAAATCTCCGCCGTCACTGCATCCTATACCTGCAGCATCTTTGCCACCGTAAGCCTGGATATTACCTCCATTTATAGTTAAATTATGTAAATCTCCTCCACTCTCGCCTATAGCTTCTCCTGCTCCGATTCCGGGAGCATTTTCGCCACCTCTGGCAGTTATATTACCATTGTTTATAGTTAAATCATACAAAATGCCGTCTCTGCCGGAGCCTATTCCCGGTGCTGAGTGCGCTCCGGTGGCATTTATGGACATATTCCCGTCAATAGTGAGGTTTCTTACATTGTCGTTATAGTTACCACCTATACCGGCACCTCCATATTTTTCTCCTCCACCGTAAACATTCAATGTTCCGTCACCGCTAATCAAAACATGGCTTTTTTCATGACAACTTATTCCTGCATAACCCCAGTTTTTTCCTATGCCTGACTTATGACCTCCATATAAGTTAATCTTGGCATTGGAGTCACCCTTGCCAATGTATATTTTTGCATAGGAGTTTTTGTAACCTCAATGGGTGCGGCACTTTTATTTCTCAAATCAATGTTCAATCCATCTTTCAGATTTACTATGATCGGTCTTTGTGCCGTCCCTCCCTTTATTTTGATATGGTTTTCGGTTGATCCATACACGTTATACACTTTTAGATGTATCATTGCATTCCAACTTATTTTTCCCTATGTCAAAAGATACATGTTGTGCATTGACCTGCATCTCTTTCCAAAAAACACGGCTGTAAATGCCGCCATAAATAAAAATATGAGAAAACCTATGCTTTGTGGATATAGATCTTCTCATTGAACTGCACGCTTTCATTGATAACCTCCCCTTATGTCTTCTCCTTTACGTCTATTTTTTCAATGGCACACATTAAAAACTAAAAATATTAAATTTAATTTTATTTTTATCGGTGTAGGATATAAAAACCGATGTTTCCATACTTCCTTTTGACAAAATCGAAAAATTCCATTTTTATGATTTGTTATTCAATTCTAATTTTACAATAATTTTTACTGCATATCAAATTTTTCTCAAAATAAATGAATTAGTAGCAAAATCGATCGGCACTCTTGCAAATATACTTGTTCAATATTTAACCGCTTTTTAGTTAACATCTCACCATGTGAATGACATTATCATAATCGATATGAGTATAATATTTGTCAGACCATGTGTGATTGCAACGGAAGTCAATGAAAAATAGATAAGGTTAATCGATTTTTCCTAAGTAAACTATCCATCAGGAACTGAGCAATCAAATTAGATTATTTACATTTGCTAGAGTCATTTTCCGTTTTTGTAATCACTGAAACACAAACATTGATATGATGATATCACATCATAAATCGCCAATATTTAATATGCTTTTAAGATATAGAAAAAACCCGGAACCGAGTTAAGTCGGTTCGAGCTTTTTCTGCAGTCTGAGTCACTCCGCTAGAAGGGGCTTTTATCAATATATCTAAAACATCTTCACTTATCATTCGCCCTGTTGACTCAGGTTAAAGCCCGGCTCTTGGTAATCTTTTTGGTTGTTATCAACGATACAGTATTCAAAACCTTTCTTATCTTTCATAAATTGATAGCCTTCTTTTTCCCAAAAGGAGACATGTTGTAGAAATACAAATCACAAGTCACGGATTTTTCCGCTTTTAGCCATAATTGAAACTGACAGCACGTCTGTATTTCTCGGAAATCCGGTTTTTCGGATCTAAAATATGGTGATACTTTTTACCCTTTTCTTCGAAATATCGCTCGTAGGTTCCGGAGGTTACTATGGTTTTATCCTTTACGGAAACCGCGCCAATCACATTTTTGTTTTTAGAGTATGGTGATTCAATGCCGATCTTCCAGTCTTTATCTCCTCCTTGCCGCCTATGGCAACGACGTTTCCTCCGAGGTTGATAATAGCGCTTTGGACACCTTCCTTCTTGAGAAAATCATAAAGTCTGTCAGCGATATACCCCTGGCACTGGCTACCGAGATCCAGGAAGGGACGCTTGTTTTTCCAGTGCTACGGTATTGCCGTCAACTTTTACATTCTTATAGCCCACTTGCGTGAGTGCTTTTTGAATATCCCTTGCGGAGGAACTTTGGGATTATCTCCGGTGAAATTCCACAATTCCTCAATCTTACCTATGGTAGAATCAAAGATTCCCTGACGTTTGTTCGCTGATGCTCTCTCTTCAATCAAATATTTAGCATCGTCGGAAACTTTAACAGGCTTTCCGTCGCTGTGGTTAATCTTATATATCGCTGCCCTCTACGGTTCTGCTCTAACAAGTTTTCATATTTTTCACATTCCTTGAAGGCTTTAGCATAACATCGTTGGCTTTGCTCGTCTCCATATTTCTAATTTCTATGGTGCAAGATGTATTTAAATGAAACTCGAGTTTTTGACACCGGGTCTCCGGCAGTTTCATTAGTTTCATTGGATTTACAAGCTGTATGTGATATAATAACTGTTAGTGCCATTGCAGATATGGCTATTGATTTTAGTATTTTTAATCATGATTACCTCGATATTATGGATTAAATGTTATAAACGGTGAACAAGTATGAAAATTAAAAAGGAGATATTATCCTCGCTATAATATTTCTCGTTGCAGGAATAATCTCGCTAATCTACATAAATAATTATAAAGTGGATAGGGAAGTAGTCATGTTATTGTTACGAGCAACGGAAAGTTATACCAGCACGTATTCGTTGAATGAAAAATAAAGAGTTTGAAATTAGAAGGGGAACTCATATAAATCGTTTTAAAAATCGAAAATGGGAAGGTGAGAATGGTGGGCTAACTGCTCAAATCAGGACTGCATAAGGCAGGGACTATAAAATGATGGTTCAAAGGCTATAATTTGTCTGCCGAATAAAGTCGTTATTGAAATTAAATCGAAGAAGAAGAAATTCGATACTATATCCCAATAGGTAGCAGGAGGAACAGCATGAAGGTGAATATACATGATGGTAAAGAACCACCAGAATGGGATATACTGCGGTTTTTAATCGCTTTGCGATGATATTTTCTACATAGAAGCGGTCTTTTCCTTTTTCGTGGGTTACTTTGCCGGGATTTAAAATAGGGATTGCAAATTTGGTAATAGTAGGCAATGTATTCGATGGATTTTTAAAATGGCACTTGGAATAAATGTATTGAGAGTAATTTTTAGTCGGATTTTTGTTCACAGGTGCATTCGGAATCTTGTATTCCATGGGCGGTTGTGTATTGAGTTTGAGCGGAATGGGACTTTTGACAGGAAGTTTTTCCATTTTTGGGAGTGAGCATGGCGGGAGGAGTTCTCCATAACACAGGACAGCTCATAGTCGCAGCAATAATACTCACATCGACGAAAACATTTTTTTATTTTCCGGTGTTGTTGTTTACGGGGATGGGAACAGGGCTGGTAATAGGATATATGAGTTATATTATTTTAAGTAGGCTGAAACTTATGCAATTCAATTGAGATACAGATCAAAGTCGCGATGCGTAAAGTTGTGCCGAAGTCGTATTTTGCATCTGCTTTAGCATCGGACGAGATGTGTGTAAACGAAGAGTATCGAATAACCGCCGGATGCACTGAGAGAATCAAGGAGTTTGAGTTTTTAATTTTGATTTTTATAATGACTGAAAAAGGAGAAGAATCATGGCGAAGAAGAGGGTTACCTTACCTAAAAATTTTTGATGAACTGATAGAGGCAGGGGATGTTGAAGCTCTTAAAGCTGTCTATGAAAAATGTGAGCTTTCCGCCCACAGCAGGGAGATGCAGTTTAAATACAGCACTTCATTACGGAGATATTCCTGAAGAGCTGGTTATCTGGCTCGTAGAACGGGGCTTAGATGTAAATACAGTCAACTATTATGGGCGCACGCCATTGTACACCCATGCAACTTTGGGCAGTGATACTGTGAAATTACTGTTCAAATTAGGTGGAGATATAAAAACCGGATAATTACGGGAATACACCTTTGCATACAGCGGCAGAGTTTTTCCACCCGGCTACCGTTAAATTTTTGCTGGAAAAAGGGGCGGATATTGATATAAAAATGACATGGGACGAACCCCCATGGATTGCACTCTTGCTGTTTGCAGAAATATCTCATATCGCACAGGCAGCAGAGGTTTTCGGAAATGTTAATAGAGGCAGGTGCTGAAATAACGCCTGAAAATGGCTGAAAGAGTTCAACTGATCGGCAAGGATTTCGAATTTCACAGAGAAAACTTTAACAAGGATTACCTGGCTGAAACTGAAGCGGGACTTGATAAGCTATATGAACTATTTGATGTAAATCCCGCACCAAAGCGTAAGATTCATGATGGGGTTTTCTCCGATTATTGTAAAAAGAATGTCCTTGGAAGGAGCAATATGATCAACTTTGGGATATGCTGATTCCTTCAAGGGGTGCGGCAAAAGACTGTACAGGGCGAAGTTATACGCATAACGGGACATGTGCGGGATGAGCTATACAGAAATGGCGGCGTAAACTGGGATAAAGACTATCGAAAATATGCTCAATGCTCTGCCGAAGTATTTTTGCTTCAGGGATTCCTCTTGCGGAGAAAGAATTGGAAGAAACTAAACAACTGGTTTCGAGCATCCGCACAAAAAGGCGATGAAGAGGTCATAACGGAGCGTTTATGTGAACTTGCAGTTATATGGGTGTTATTAAATCAGACTCCGATTTCTCTGGAGAGAACAAATTATAACAGATGATGCAAAAAGGTATATAAGACACAAGAACATTAGATTAAAAAACAGCATAATAATACCGAATCCTTGGCAAATTAAAATTGAGGAGGTAATTTTATTGAGACCTTTAGTTGTATATTATTCATATTCAGGAATAACGAGGAGATTGGCAGAAGATATTGCATTGATTACGGACGGAGAGTTGAGGGAGTTGAAACTGCAAAAACCTTATTCATTTTCATATAATACAGCTGTGAAAAGAAGTGAGAGAAGAAATTGAAAAAAGGTATTGTCCTCATCTTACGGAAGGGGCAGAAGCTATTGAAAAATGCAGAGGTGATTTTTATCGGATCTCCCAACTGGCTAAAGACCTTTGCTCCACCTGTGTTGTCGTTTTTTTAAGAACAGTCGATTTAAGTGGAAGACAATCATTCCTTCTGCACCCACGGTGGAGGCGGTTTTGGGAGAATGATAGAAGATTATAAAAAGAATGTGGAAATTCAACGATAAAAGACGGAATAGCCTTAAAGGGAGACTACAGTTTTGACCAACTTAAACTATGGTTGATAGCAATTTGTAAATTCTGGTTTTTATAATTCAAATAATTGAATAAAAATTATAACAGAATAGTGTGGAAAAGCGGTAAATCAAAGGGTTTACCCTTTTCTTCGTGCTGAAACGGAATTGAGTACCAATGAAAAATCGGCCACAAACATAAAAAGATGCTTGACAAGAGGCCTCGGTGGTAAGATGCTGCGATGAGTTTATCATCAGGCAGCTTGTGGAATATGGCGAGGTAAAATAACGCGGTGTGCGGTGGGGATTCCCTTTCCCCAATATTGTCAACTAAACCCGCAACACTCTAATTTTTATCAATATATAAGTCAGAGTGTGTTTTTAAGTATCGCCGCTTTCGAATACCAGATTTTCAACTTCCGACGGATTCTTTAAACAATTAAATTCAATTTGCCTTCTGTACTCTGATGGCGGTATGCCCATCTGTTTCTTAAATGAAGTGGAAAAGCCGGAGACAGTGTCGAAGCCCACTTTCTTTGCGAGTTCTTCTATGGATAAATCGGAATCGGCTAATAAGTGTGAAGCATAGTCGGTTTTTGACAAAATATATTCGGTAATAGTACATCCTGTAAATTGCCTGAATAAATTTTTCAGCTTTGTCGTACTCATATTGGATAACCTGAGAGCTCTGACAATTTTATGGAGTGCGAAAAATTATCATCGATGTACTGAATAACATGAACGATACTTTCATAATCCGTGCTTTTTGTAGGCAATCTTCCATTCCCCATTTCAAGTACCGCTGACATCAGAGCATAAGCACCTGCTGTGTAATACAGTTCTGCGGCCATTCCGCTTAGAGAACATGCGTATATTTTTAGAACGTTCATAATTTCTGCTGACCAATTGTGCTCCCCGCCCATATTCTTCAAAATCTCAGGGGACTCGCTTTTGTGCCGTGAAGAGAGTTCCGAGATGCATTTTGTAAAATGACGGAGAATATAGAACTTCAGTGTAAGCAACCCGACTCCCTCTCCGCATTAAAGTGTTTATAGGTGTGCCGTTTTTCCTCTAAGTAAGCCATGATCTTGCCTGGAGGAAGGTGCTTTGCATACTCAAGACGAAGGGAAATGTAAAGCGAATCGTTTGGCATTGTGAGTTCGGTATCTTTTTAGAAAATAAAAATCACATTTTGTGATCACAAAATGCTCTCCGTGGGGAGAAACCAGAAATATCCCTGGTCGTATAACCGTCTCCTTGAAAGAAGGAACCGCAACCGAAGGGATTGTTTTCATTATTTTTACCATTCCCATGTCATTGCACATAGAACTTATTATATTTATCATTATATCACCTCATCTATCAGACATTTTTCTTTTTGAGAAAAAGACATATACGCGTATATTCTATTGCTCAAGGGAATTAGTGTATATTATACTTTAATTAGGGTATGTATAACCAATACGATTTTAGCATGAATATACCAATATTTCAAGGGAGATGTGAGGTTTGAAACTCGACGTACGCTATAAATTCTTTTTTTGTTGATGCTTATCGGTGTGGTGGCGTTTGCAAAGGATATCATATATGGGAGTATGGTTTTCATCATTGTATGCCTGCTTTCTTTTCTTATCGGACAGAGAAAAAGACGATAAAATTTATTGTTTTACATTTTTGCTTTTATTTATCGTTTTTCAAAAGTATGTACCGGTAACTTTGAGCAATATGATGTTAATGATTGTTTTATGCATGAGAATGTGCATGCCGATTTTGCTATATGGACAAACGTTTTTTTGAGAACGACACCGGTCAGTGAAATGGGTTACAGGTCTTTATGCAATAAGGGTTCCTCGTTCATTTATCATTACTTTTGCAGTTGCCATGCGGTTCTTTCCTACTGCAAAAGAAGAAATTTCTCATGTGCGAGATGCCATGTCACTTAGAGGATAGGCTTTTTTGGCGAAATCTGAGACGGCGTCCCGGACTGGTATTTGAAGGATTTATCACACCGCTTTTAGTTCGAGCCTCTACTATTGCTGAGGAGCTTTTCAGCAGCATCGATTACTCGCGGATTGGACAATCCTGCACCTAGAACGGCATTCATAAAACTTAACATAACGGTTAAGGACACTTTTTAACTGTTATATTCACACTTTTGCTGATTTCTGTTGTGCTGTTGCGGACAATCGTTGGGAGGTGGTAAATTGATTCAATTGGAACATGTGAGCTTTCGCTATGCAGAAATGGAAACGAAAGCGTTAGGAAAATATTTCTCTTCAGGTAGACAGAGGTAAATGCGTAGTGCTTTCGGGCAGTTCAGGATGCGGAAAGACAACGATAACGAGACTTATAAACGGGTTGATTCCAAAGTTTTTATTCGGGAGGCTCTCTGGAACCATAAAAAAATGATGGAAGGATATTGCCGGACTGGAACCGCACGAATTAGCGACAAAAATCGGTTCCGTATTTCAAAAATCCGAGAACGCAGTTTTTCAATACGGATACAGATAGTGAAAATTGTCTTCGGCATGGAAAATTGCGGAATTTCATATGAAGAAATGCACTGTCGTTATGAAGAGACAGTAAATAATCTCGATTTAGAGAATTTGTGCGGGAGAGATATCTTTGCCCTTTCAGGAGGAGAGAAACAACAAATTGCTTTTTGGAAGTATATACGCTCTATCTCCCGAAATATATGTTTTGGACGAGCCGTCTGCAAATTTGGACAGGATTGCGACTTTGAGACTTCGAAACCTGCTTTTTGCAGTTAAAGAATAGCGGAAAGACTTTGCTGATTTCCGAACATCGACTTTATTATCTTCGTGATGTGGCAGATCAGGTGGCATTGATTCGTGAAGGTAGATTGACCGGGCTTTACGATATGAATAGACTTGTCGATACACCTGTGGAAACTCTTAACAGCATGGGTCTGCGAACCTTGCGGGATATTGAAATTTCGCCTTCTCCTGCAAGCTATACGGCGAGAATTCTCGCATTGGAGATAAAGAAAATCTCTCGGTTAAACGTGCAGGAAAGACCGTATTGAAAAACGTAAATATTTCGCTAGACTATGGAGATATGTGAGGGATAATCGGAGAAAACGGCGTCGGAAAACCACCTTGGCACGGACGGTCTGTGGACTTATGAAAGACGGAGATATTTATTCAGAGGGACAGCGGATGAATATTTCCATGAGAAAACAGGTTTCTTTTCTTGTAATGCAGGATCCGAATTATCAGCTGTTCAGCGACAGCGTAGTCGGAGAGATGGTGCTCACCGCTACCGGTGAAATCCCAGACTCGGAGGATGTGCAAAAAGATTTTATCCTCTTTGGAACTTACCGGTGTTCGGAACAGACATCCACTATCATTATCCGGCGGACAAAAAGCAACGTTTGTGTGTGGCTCTGGCGGCTTTGTCTCCTGCACGTATACTCTTCTTTGACGAACCGACGAGGCGGGCTGGATTTTTGAGAATATGAATCGCGTGGCAAAGATGTTGAAGGAACTTTCAGGGAAAAAGCTATTGTCGTGATCTCTCATGACAATGAATTCCTGAATCTCGTTTGTACGCGAATCATATCCTTATCAAGATAAATTAAAAACAGAAAGTGAGGAGGATTTCAAATGAATCAAAACAAAAACTATTTTCAAGCACCAAACTGAGTGGCCGTGATTTTATCAATCTTGGCATTTTTACCGTAATATTTATCATACTCTTTTTATGGCATGTATCATGTGGTCATGAGCATGACAATTTACACTCTACCCTTTGGGGTTGCATGTAGGTTCTTTCTTCGCAGCATCTGCATACATGTTGCTTAGGGCAAAAGCGCCTAAAACCGGTGCAATTATATTGTTCGGAATACTGTTCCGGGCTGGTCATGTTCGCTATGGGCAGTGGTTGGCCAATCTTGCATCGGTAGTTGTAAAGTTCAATTATTGCGGAGCTGATTGCGAGAAGTGGAGATTACAAGGGTTATGCCTGAGAGGTCATCGGCTATTGCATTTTAATGATGGGTACGGCTGTCGGTTCGTATATTCCGTTTCTTGTCATGAAAGATTATTATCTAAAAACTTGCTGAAGGAACAGTATCAACGGTGAATTCATGTCCCGCTTAGTTGAATTTATAAGCGGACCGTATCTGATGTTGGCTTTGGTTACTACAATTGTTACCCTGCCATCTTGGGAACGATGTTGGCTCAGGCTATTTTCAAAAACATCTTGTGAAAGCGGGATTGATCAGAGAGATGAAGTGATGGAAAAAGAAGATAAAAGCGGCATCGCGTATAGTGACAGATGGAAAAACGGATTCCAGAGGACAGTGGCGTCCTTGGACATAGTGGAATTGTTTTTCAAGGAGAAAAATATAAATAAATTTGTGAAAAAGTTAAATGTCTTACGACACATAGAAACGCCGGTATAACCTGAAACAACAGGCTATACCGGCGTTTAATACTTTTGAAAACACAGTTTAAAAATCACATTGGATTTTATCAAAACTTCATATCAATTTTCATAATTTAGATCTGACAGCGATCTTCTTTCTTCGGAACCATGTAAATTGCCTTTGCAGGACACTCTTTTACACATAGCCCGCAGTTCTTACATTTGTCGTAATCGATTTTGGCAAGGCTGTCAGTTAGCGTGAATTGCATCAAATGGACATTTCTTTTTCGCACTTCATACAACCGATGCAACCGATCTTGCAGTTTTTCATAACTTTTGCACCTTTGTCATTAGAATTACATTTAACAGTAACTCTATCGGCAGAAGTAATCATATCGATTATGAACTTAGGACATTCCTTTGCACACATTCCGCAACCGACGCATTTATCTCTGTCGACTATGGCAACGCCGTTTACGACGTGAATCGCATCAAAGTCACATACTCTCACGCAATCTCCCAGTCCCAGACAACCGGAACTGCAACCCTTACCGCCACCGAATAACTGGCTGGCAGCAGTACAAGTCATTTCCTTGCCGTATTCCATGATATCATTTGTGAGATCTCTGTTTCCTGACATTTTACCACAGCAATAGGAGCAGCGGAAGTATCTGCAGATACACCTAGAATTTCACCCAGCTTGGTAGCCAAATCCGGACCTCCTACGGGACATTTATTCACTGGAGTAGACCTGTCCTCACCAAAAGCTGCTGCGTATCCGTCACATCCGGAATATCCACAGGCACCGCAGTTGGCACCGGGCAACGCTTCACGTACTTCCGCGACGATTTCATCGACCGGAACGTACATTATTTTCGCAGCGAAGGTAAGAATGATTCCAAACACTAAACCTATGATTCACAACTGGAGCAATAGGCAATAGACTCGTATTAAAACCTCCTTATCCTAAGCAGATATTCCATCTACCATTCCTGAGAATCCCATGAATGCCAGAGATAGATTGAAGCAGTAACGAGCGTGATAGGAATTCCCTTGAAAGATTCAGGAATGCTATCGTTGTTTTTCAAGTTTTTCCTCTCAGACCGGCAAACAAAAATGAGCGCCAATAGGAAACCGATACCTGCACCTAATGATGAGAAGATAGACTGAACAAAAAGTGTATTTTCATCTATATTTAGGATTGTTACCCCCAGCACTGGCACAGTTGGTTTGTTATCAAAGGAAGATAAACACCAAGAGACCTGTATAGAGGAGGCATATACTTCTTTAGAATCGATTTTCAAGCAATTGCACTAGGAAGCTATTACCAGAATGAACACTACTGTCTGTAGATATGTAATGCCGTTTTTGTCCAATATGTATTTTGGATCGGCCATGTGCAGCTGTTGCGATTACCATTACGAATGTTACGCGCAGCACCCATGCCTACTGCGGAATCCAGTTTCTTGGAAACTCCCAGAAAAGGACAGATTCCCAAGAACTTAGACAATACGAAGTTGTCTACAGGATAACGCTCATCATTATCATCAATAATTCTTTCATTATGCTTTACCCTCCGTTCTCCAACACTACGAAGACTCGGACAGGGTACAGCTTTCACAGCCGAATTCCTTTTTCTTGATAGCTTTTCCGTTGCTTATTTTATTTACTGTGGCAACCAGAATGGCGAATACGAAGAATCCACGCGGAGCCAGCATGAAGATTGTCATCGGTGAGATGGATCCGCCGTAAATGTGCATGTCAAACAGCGTACCGCTGCCAAAGAACTCTCTTATCAACCCCATTGCAGTCAGCGTCAGCGAGAAGCTACACCATGCCGATTCCGTCAAGAGCGGAATCGATAACTAATTCTTGTTGGCGAACATCTCCGCCCTACCCAAGATTATGCAGTTTACTACGATCAACGGTATAAACAAACCCAGTGATGCATCCAGAGCAGGTAAGTACGCTTTTAAAAGCATCTGCACAACGGATACGAAACCTGCGATTACTACGATGTAGCACGGAATTCTTACAGTATCGAGAATTATGTTTTTAAGTATGGATATTACCACATTGGAGCATATCAGTACAGCCATTGCAGCGACACCCATTCCGAGACCGTTCAAAGCACTTGTGGTGAGTTGCAAGAGTAGGACAAGTTCCCAATAGAAGTGACCAGTGCAGGATTTTCCTTTTATAATCCCCTGGTTAATATGTTTAATTTTCCCATTATTTTATACCTCCTGCATCTTTAAATTGAGCCAGTGCATGCGGCAGTGTAAACTCCATTAGAGGAAATCAAGCGCCTACAACGTGGTCTACGCTCTTTTCGTCTTTTATTTTTGCACCTTTTCAGCTCCTTTATTTTCTGGTATTTTTAGGTATTCCTTCGTCATGGCCTTAGTTCCAAGACCCGGAGTGTCCGAATGGTTTTGTAACTTCCACGCCGGTGATAGCACCGTCTTTATCAATGCCTATCGTAGCTGTCAAAGTACCACCAAATGATTTACCTTGAGCGGTTACAACTCCGCCGGATTTGTTGTTTGCATATGAAATTCAACTACACCGTTACTTAATTTCCCTTTATATTTTTGTGAAGGAGTCGGCAGTTGGCAGCACTGAGATCTGGTTTTATCGGCATTTGCTTTTTGCGATTTTCTCGATTTGAGGTTTTTGTTACTGTTGGTCAAAACCAGTGCAAAAGATTACCAAGCAAATCAACACCAGAACCAGAGAAGGTGCTATTGTTTCTTTAAAGAACTTACTTTTCATCAGACTGCTTCTCCTTTCTTTATCTTTTTCTTAGGCTTGAACAACCTGTTTGTGGTTACCCTTTCGATTAGAGGAGTCGTTACATTCATGAGCAGTATTGCAAAATGAAAACGCCTTTCGGGATATGAACCGAACAGTCTCCACGAGCATCGTTTTATATGCGCAACCTATACCGAATATAACCTTACCCCCAAAGGTAGCAGCGGAGTTGTGACATAGTCAGTCGCCATAGAAGGCACCTAACATGGCTTCGCCCGCACACATGGAATATCGGATTTTGCCCGGCGATCAAAGCGATAATGGCTGCTGTCGATGAAGCAAACCGGCGTGATTGGCGAAAATAACTTTCTTCAAATGAGGATAGTCTCCGATTAAAGAAAGTGCAGCACACTGACTTCACCCTAGAGATCCGCCTGTAAGCCTAAAGACAAGTCGAGGTTGGAAGGCATGATCCATTCACGCCTTCTTTTAGAATTCCAAGAGGTAGGCCCTGTCAAAGCGTCGGTCGCTGCGTTTCTCAGGAACAGGCCATGTGGTCATCTGAGTTGCAAAAGATACCAGCAGAACAACTCTGGCGTGGTTGAACGAATTTTACTATTCCGCCAAATAGGCATTTACAAGGATAATCGCTACTGCAGCACCTACTATGGCTGTAGTAAGGAAGATTTGCCGGCAAGTTATGTAACGATAAAGGCCTGTGAGGCTGCTGAACAGTCGTCAACAGTCTGAGGCTTTTCATAAGCATGTTCACAGATATTCCAAGAGTACGCAAGAAATTATGCAAACTGCTGTTAGAATAACGGATCTAAGTCCGAAGACATATGTGTTAACCAGGAATGCCGGAGCTAAAAGCCAGCATGACCAGACACATAATCCTCCCTTATATCTTCATTGTTCACCGCATGAGTGCAGCGATCAGTAAATTATCATGATATTGTTTTTCCCATTATTTACTCTGAGCCTCCTTTAAGATCGCTCTTTGCCGAGTTTGTTGTTGAAACCCAGGGTCTTCTTGCAGGACAAACATAGGCACAGCTCTACATTCATACACTGCACGCTTCCAACTGGTCTAATTTTTCAGCGTCCTTTGTTCCATAGCATCTGAGGTGCTGAGGAAGCAGGGTTGAGACAGGACAGGCAGGTGACATCTACCGCAGTTTATACAGCTTGTTTCTTCCGGAACCAATCCGTGGACCGTCAAATGCCAAAATGGCATTGTTGTTTTCTAACAACAGGGAGTGAATCTGAGAAGATAGCTCTACCCATCATAGGACCACCATTAGAATCTTTTTCGGAGAGCTTTATATACCGCCACAGAACTCAATAACATCTGCGATTCTGGCTCCGATAGGGGCGATGATGTTAGCCGGATCGGCTACTGCAGAGACCGTCGACGGTCATTCTCTTTTCAATTGAGCATTCTGTTCCTAAAGTATTGACCTACAAATGCTATGAGTAACATTGGACAGAATTACGCCTAAGTGCCGAGGTAAAACTCCCGCTCTCATGGTTTTTGCCCAGTAATTTCATAAATCATTACGCTCTGCTCCTTTGCGGGTAAGTTGTCTGAAAAGTCCACTTATTGTCTGGTAATCCCTTCGTCAGAAATGAGTTTTTAATTTTCAATGGCATCAGGCTTGTGCCTTCAACACCTATGTACCTGTTTGACAGTTCAGGTGTTTTCATTAACTTCATACCATCTATAATATCCTGGTATCTTCCAGCATCAACCTATGGTCGGATGTGATATAAAGGCTCATTCTGCGGCATTTACAATTAGTGTCGACTTCATCAATGTTTTGCAGGTTAAATTTGATGTGAGTAGGGAAAGGATGCCTCAACCCTACAAGACCACTTCTTCTAATTGCGACTACGAGACTCTTCCAAAAGTATCATGCAGCCAGGGGCTCGATACCTTCAGCCATAACCCTGTTCACCATCTGTTTTCAATAACATGATACCCTGATCGATTATCCGCTATACCGTTTTCTAAGCTCTTCGATGTTTTGACGGTTCCGGATACGCTCAGTGGATGGTGCGCTCACAAGACATCAGTGTCTCCAATCAACTGACCGACCTTGACGTAATCTCCTAGAGAGAGGTTTACAAAGGTGCACCTAGTGCATCGCCATGGGTATACAAACTTCCTCGAGGAATAGGCATGCTTGGTTTCGCATGTCAGTGTTTTTTATGATGGGCAACATGGATGCAGTGTAAATGCTTTTCTCTGTTGACTCATTTATAAAACCTTCCTTTCAGTGAATTTGTGCCAAACTAACACCATAATAATGCCACTTTTACCTTTAAATGCTATATTTTTATATCAATTTTGTATGCAAATCAGAAATGCACAGGATGAAAACAATCAGTTTCCTATGAAACAAGTTGAAGTGAACCTAATTTCGCAGTATGGAGCGCTGTGGATAATCCGAGGGCTGTAAACGGGCTTATAGTTGCGATTCGGGGAAGAAAAAGCTATGGAAATGGAAATTTAAAATCGGAAAAATCGGATATGTGTTGAGTCGTTGTTTTATGACAGTAGAAAAATATTGCAAAAACAAAAAGTTCTTTTTAAAATTCAAACATATAAAATGAGATACTGATAATGAGAGTTTAACTGTTATATAGATAGAGATAAAAGATACAGGAAGAGGCATTTCTGACGTGCCGACGGACGCGCAACCGATAGTATTGTGCCTGCAGGTGTGAAAGAAATACTCTCCATGATTTTAACATAGATTAATTTTTATCAGTCTTCCGGTTCAAAATCGTCTTTTTCCAACCCATAGAGGGCATTCATAATGTCATCTCCTAGGTCTTCAGTTCACACCCTCAACTTCTTCGTCGTAGACATGTATTACCTAAACTTAGCACACATATTTCATATTAACACCTCTTTTCCAATTTTATTACATCATTTCGTTTATATTATTTTATCATTTTAGATTTCCCATCGTAATAGTAAATAATATATACACATTTTCAAACAAACTCATTTTCTCGATTAAACTCTAAACTCCCCTCAACATCTTATGTAAAGGGGGAGTTCGTATCCTATGATTTTAAAAACTGAATTGTCAAACCGGCTGTGAGTCAAAAATCATGCAGATTTTCAAGATGTGCTCTTTTGGCTAAGATCCTGACTGCAAATACGATGAAACATACTATTGCAAATGCGAGACCGATAGGATGCAACATTTGCAGATAGATGTAATCCCTTCCGGTGCAAACAGAATGTAAGTGGAACACACTGCGGACATGAACATGCTTGAGGGATGACGAGGATAAAGCTGATTGCCTTACCGAACTTCTTAGCCATAAAGTACTGAGCCTGCCCATAGGGGTGTGAACACTGCCAGGTCTGGTTTGACCATGCAGAAGTATCTCCCTGCAACTCTATCCCGCAGATCAGCTGGTGAAATCGCATGCTATGGCCAGCAGAGGGAACAGTTAACACGAGCCTGCATTCTTCGATCGACACAGATCGAGTTTAAACCGGTCGGCGATGAAGCAAAGTCTGGCGCCTTCTCCGCTGTATCTCTCTGGAAATGATAATAGGACAAGCGATAACGCCCTATCATAGCGAGGCTCTACCGCCTACAGGACCTAACAATGAGAATGACATCTCATATAGACGAGGTTGGCTGCGTTTGCACCTGCACCGGCTATAGCCGATAGCTACCGCCGTGAAGGCAATACCTGCAGCTGCCCGAATTGAGCTATAATACCTTCTGAAACCATTGCTCCGTGGGAATACTCTTCTGCCCTGTCTCTCAGATGTAAGAGTTCTGGCGATCATCGGCGATTGAGTCGCATGGAATCCTGACAAATGGCTCCACATGCAACAGTTACGAACATCGCAGGCCAGAGTGGAGTTCCCTTTGGATGCAAGTTGGCAAAAGTCAGATTCCTGCATGGGGTGCGAACGATCGAACAACTGTCATGATGCCGATACCAGCGCGCGCCATGATAACCAGACATATTCGATACGGATAATCTACCGATGATTTTATCAATAGGAAGCGTGTTTACAAGAAGTAGTGAGATCAAAAGCTACAACTGTCCAAGTAACGTTTAGCATGTTTGGAGTAAGTCTATGCCAAAGTCACAGGACCAACCGTAACAGTACCTACCGTACAAGCAAGATTACCGGAACACCCTCATATCATTGTTTTATGGTGGTTCCCAAATATTTACCTACGAGTTCCGCCAAGCTGGCACCGTCATTTCTGATTGACAGCATACCGCTGCATAGTCGTGCACAGCACCTCCGAATACTGTTCCCAAAAACGATCCAGAGGAACACTACAGGACCCCAAAGCGCACCGGCCAAAGCTCCGAATATGGGTCCGAGACCCTGCGATATTGCAGCGCTGGATCAGAAAGTACTTTCCACTCTTTCCTAGGTGACGTAGTCCAACTCCGTCCGGATGCAATACGGCCGGAGTTGAGCTTCATCGTCAGGAATGGAATAAATCCTTCTACGACTCTGCCATAAACAAAGTAGCCAATAATCAAAGCAGCTAAACAAATAAAAATGTTATCATAAATAATTTCCCTCCCACATCCACTTTTTATTCTGTTTATGAGTTCATTATAACACTGAATAAATTTATAACTAATAATTGATTTCATATATATAAACCTCGACAGAAATAGATAAAAACTATTGAGCGTGTTGAGAAAACATATAAAATCGACAACGAAAAGAGTTGTTAAAAATCATATAAAAATGCATATAAAACCTGAGTATAGCACATATGCGAACTTAACGCTTTTATTTAAAAGTAAAGAAGCGAATTTAAATGTCATACATGAGAACACAGAGATAGAATGGGTGGTTTATAACCGGATCGAATGCTTGGAAACATGTGTGTAAAATCGTCGATGAAAACAGATGAGATATAGGTAAGAGTGTCGTGAAAACAATGAATCAAGGTTATGAGAAGATACAGGTATGACAACGTAAAAATACTGTATAAACAAAAGATGATATGAGAATAATAGTAGAGCAACGATAATAGTGTGATATAATGGAAGACAACTAATTTTGAAAAAGATGTGCGGAAGTTGGATTCATCCCGAGTGCTACAAAACAGTGATGAGAAAGGAAATAAGCCGAATAATGGAAAAGAGTCAGATATATATGTTTACGGGCATAGCCCGGACACGGATTCGATTTGCTCGGCTATCGGATTGGCATATTTGAAAAATCAAATGGCGAGAAAGAACACAGTGCGATGTCACCAAGCATTTCGGACTTGTTGAAGACGAGTACATCCCTAGAGCTGCAGGTGAACCAAACGAGTGAGAACCGCTTATGTACTGAACAGGTTCGGGTGAGAAAACCGGAAGTTGTAAAAGACATAAGAGTCAGAGTCTCAGATTTAAAAATAAAGAAAAGGCATTGCAAGTCAGTGGAATATATCCATAAGGAGAGCATGGGAAACCACATGGATAGTGAGGATAAAAGCTCTAATCGTGAGGGATGACAGCGATAAAATCCAGGGTCTTATAACGCTGAAGGATGTACGAACATATGTCAGCGACAGCAGGGAGCGATAGAAATAAGGCGGAGGAGACAGATTTGTCGTCGGAGAAAATCTTTTGGATGCCATAGATGGAAATGGGCTGACTGCAGTGGAAAGCGAAAGATCTGCATCAATTCGGTGAATATAATGGCGGCTGATATAACGCTGAGATGGAGTGATAAAGGAAAATGACTTTATTATCTGCCGATTTGCAGCAAGGAAAAAATAAATTATCATTAAATAAAAAGTGGAACCATCGTGTTGTGTCACGATCAAAAACGGACAGAAGCTCTAATTGATATAGCCAAAATGATACGGGTTAATTATATCGTCAAACGATATATATGAAATATCAGGCTTATAAATCAGAGCATATCGGTGGAAACCTTCATGGTAGATGAGAGAGATGTTATCAAGTTCGTGCTGGATGAATTTGTAGATGACATTAAAAATATCATGTTGGGAAAAAAGGTAGAGAGAATTCCAGTAATAACCATGATAGAAAAATCAGAGGATTGGTGGATAAAGCTTCTCATAGGGGTGAATTCTCAGAAAATTGCACTGAATTGATCTGATGAAAACCTCAGGCGGTTTTCAGGTTGCTTGAATCAACTGAAGTGGTGGAAATAGTAGATCTACAAACTGTCCTACATAAAGAAGAGACCAACAGACCGATAAACGTGACCAACAAACAGGTTGGATGCAGGGTTTATAGTTTATAGATGTTTGAAGATGCCAAGTGAAATTCCCAAGCATATTGCAGGCGTATTGAGCGGAACGATTTGTCAGACGTGTTTTTTTAAATCGTAACTTGCACGGATGAGGACGTGAGGCTGCGAAAAACTCGAGAACGCCTGGGACAGGGTGGAAGATATATGGAACGAATGTTAGATGCCAGTCTGAATTTTTGAGGACAAAAGCGATGAAGAAATTTTATATCAGGATTAAGAAGTTTTTCGCACAGGAGGATTCGGATTCGGAATAGGACAGTCGCGGTTGCAAATGACAGCGATGTGGCAAAATTGAAGAAAATCAGACCTTATATGAACAGCGAAGTTTAAAGGTGCGGGGTGGATATGATGGGACTGCTAATCACTGATGTTTTCAACAGATAGCAGCGGTTAATCTTCTGTGGAGACACGGGAAGAGGCTGTTAGATCCGCTTTCGACGGGGAGTGACCTTGAGAACAGCGTATTTTTGGAAGGTGTCAATTTCAAGGAAGAAGCAAATAGTGCCGCAGCTTTTAAACGTATTGGAAAGGTAGATAAAGGACAGGTGTAAATATATGAAAGATAAAGTGTATGTAGTAGGTCACAGAAATCCGGATACAGATTAATTTGTTCTGCCTTGGCGTACCTGTTGAAAAATGGGAGAATTTGAGATACCTTCCTATGAGAGCGGGAGAAATAAGTCCTGAAACAGAATTGTTTGGAGCACTTCAGTATTCAGACTAAGCTGTTGACCGATTTGAGAAGTCAGATAAAGATGCAGGTTCTGGGAAGACAAAGGGGTTCACAAAGATGACCGATAAGCAGGCTTGGAGGGATATTAGGAGAGCGGATATAAGTTCGTTGCCTGTCGATGCTTGAGAATAGGGTAATAATTATAATTTCTCTCGGAGACATAACAAACTTTTATCAAATCATGTGACAGTATGGCTCTTGTCAGGAAAAAACGCCGTATGAAATGTGGTGGAAGTGTTGGTTGGAACTGTAATCTGCGGAGAAGTAGATAGGACTATCGAGGTAGAAGTAGTCGCCGGAAGTAGCACAAACACCATGGACAAGCTGATAGGTGATTAGCGTAGTGATATATTGGCGGACAACAGGAGATTCAAAACTTTACTGTGGAGAGAGGTGCGAGATGTTTAATATTGTGTTTAAACTCAGACGTGGATGAAAGTTTGATAGCTCTCGCAAAGAAAAAAATAGTGCTGATAGGAGACTAGAAAAGATACATTCACGGTTTCGAGATTATTCCCAGAGCCATCGAAAGTTATATGGTCATAAAAATTGATCAAGTTTCTGGAGGATGGATGTAGTCGATAAAGCCTGTGGTGGCGGAAGGAAGCTGAATACTTTCCGATTATCGATGAAAAAAGAGGAGGACTTTTGGGAATGCTGTCCAGAAATGACATAGTTAACACGCAGAAGAAAAAAGTAATGGTTGCAACGAGAAGGCAGGGTGTGACAGGAATGGTGGGCTTACAGGTGATTGAGATGCTCGATCACCCACGAATGAGAATATCAACACAGTTTATCCGATTTTTTATAGGAAACAGACAATACGGTTGTACTTGCACCGTGATGTATCCGATTGTTCAAGGAGAATAACGTTAAAATTCCGAGATATAGCAGGATGATGTGTTCCTATTATTGTCAAACGTTGATGTTTCAAATCTCCGACCTGTACTCCTGTGGACAAGGCAGCAGTACTGGAACTAGCACAAATGGCAAATCGAATATGAGAAATTAATACGATGGACATGTTCAGCGCTGCCAGCAGTTACATAAAGTGCATCGATGAGATATTAATTTGGATTATAAAAAGTTTCAGTCGGAGAAATTGCTTACGGGGTAGGTCAGGTCTCTTCAGTCAACAGAGCGGAGCTGGATAATTTAAAAGTAAAGCTGCAGGAATACATAGAGAAAGAATATCGAAGGAGAGTTGAATATGATCTTCCTGATGCTGACAGATATCTGGATGAATCACGGAGACTTTGTGTGCGGGCTCCAGGAGCCATAGAAATGGCGAGAAGGCATTCAATACCGAGGAAAGGACAGTTTGATGCTCGCCGATACGGTATCCAGGAAGAAACAGACGTTCCTGCATTATCGAGGGCGATGCAATGAACGGATAAAAAGAAGGATTGACGGATATATCGACGATGAAAACATATATAGAAAATGAGATGGAATATATGAAAATAGAAATCGGAATAGGAGAAAAAGGAGAATATGGATATGATGTTCATAGGGTGCAAGAAGTGCAGCACGAGCAAGAAGAGCTGATGGTTGAAAGATAACGGATTTGCGTATAAATTCAGAAATATCGTAGAAGAAAATCCTACAAGAGGACGAACTCCAGGACATGGCATAAAAAAAAATCAGTTGGACATAAAGGGTTTTCAATACCTCAGGAGGTTAAATACAGAGAGTTAACTCAAAGACAATTGAGCATGTCGGATGATGAAAATAATACTTTATTTTAGCTACGGACGGGAATGCTGGTAAAGAGACCGATACTGATAAACGGTGACAGGATAATTACAGGTTTTAATGAATCGGGTGGTGAAATTCACTGAAAAATAAGACCGACTTATGACGTTCAAATGACCGATTTAGATAATTGAAAAGTGGGAAAATAAATGATAGCGTGATATTGATACCTGACATTTGACGATAAATTACATCATATTAAACAGGACGTTACAAAATATCAGGAGCATGGCATGATGTTTTCAAAAGAAAGATTGTAGATTATAATAAGGGCGTGGCAGGATGTGGTGTTCATGTGTTCAGTCCGTTTATAGGTTTATGATTAAAGCAGGCCGTGGCACGTTTTCTTTAAAGTTATGGGCAATTACTGGCTGGGCATGTTGAGGTCAGCATAGTATCTCTTCTCATATACGGCATTTTATGGATATGTCTGAGATTCACCTTCTGGAGGAAACCGTACGACATTCGCAGGCTGAAATACGGAGAACAGCTGTTGTGGCAGTTATGATGCTTTGCAGCTATGGATTGCTCACAGCGGAACCATAAAAATAAATAAATATGATATCGACGTAAATAAAAACTGTTTAGAATAAGCCGGAGAAAAAATCAACTCTAATCGCCTTAGTGGCGAATACACACAAGGATACAGCATAGGTGAAAGCAGATACAGAAAATGATGGACAAAATCAACAGCCAAAATCCGGATCTCGTCATAATAGCGGAGAATATATTCGTTAATGAATACGAGCGGTGAAATGAGAAAGATTAAGATTTTCCAAGTATTAGAGGTCAGATACAGCGTTTATGCGGTATGGAAATCATGACATTCAGGCCTTTTGAGCGGATTTACTTTGAGAGGAAAGAACCGTACAAAGAAGAGCCTGATTTAAGAAATTCTTAGAGAGGAAGAAGCAATGTAGAAGCTCCTGGAAGATAAAGATGCTTCTCGTAAAGGAAGTTTTACCTGTTCGGCAGAAAGGATTATTCCATGACTGAAAAACTTGGAGAAAGAAAAGAGGTTTCGAGTTTACAGAAAATTCGACGGAGCAAGCCTATAATAATGGTGGATCATCAACCGAAGAACTGGAAAAGGCAAGTGAAAGCGGAGTGGATGGCACTGTCCGGATACTCATAACGGTCAGATATTTCCGGGAAATCTGACGGTAAAATCCATGGGAGGAACCCGTACGGAATTTTAAAAAGGTAGCATGACCAGTGCTGTAACATCAGGCGTTGGAATTTGGGGCCCTAAGATGAGGAATAGGCAGTGATGCCGAGATTATGATGTTGAACGTAAACTTTAAAATAGTTGTTGGACAGGTGTAGGAAGAGAGGTTTATGTGGACCAGAAAGATCTTAAAGAGAGAGGCATGTACAATATGCCATTCATATTGGCGCATATTGGGAATAATTTTAACATGCGCTCTGCTCACAGGAGGTCTGGGCAACTTCATATCGAGGTTCCGATACGGAAAGGTGGAAACAGGCTATAATAAGAACTACAACCGGCATATATCAACCGTTGAGGCAGGTTTGGGTTGAAATCTTCGGGAGGAAATTTTTGATGTGCTTTTGTCGTGGGGATAAGAAAGGCTGTGTGAAATAGCTGAGAAGACACTATAAGCCGAAGAAGGAATTTTTAGCTAACGTATACACAACAAGTCATCGGTTCCAGATCCTTTGCGAGAGGGATTATGGAATCTTTACTTGAAACTGTGTTAAAGAACAGAATCCAGTGCCCAGGGATTTTAATGCTCTTTTTCGTCGGATTGCTACTTTTAGTGTATATTTTATAGCGCACGCCGCTGTTCGTGGAAAAAACAGGTTTGTTTTAGAATCAGAAGGTACAAAGAGACACCAAAATAGGAGAATATTATTTCCATGGGCACGTGAAAAAAGGACTTCTACACGTTGCGTGGGTCATGTTCGTCAGACAGGTTTATACCCTTTGTGAGCATTTACAATTGTAGGAGGGAGTAATAAAGTATTATTCATAATACACATGGTTTCATTCCTGGCTGAAAATTAATATAAAAGATGCGATAAAATTAATCTAAGATATGATGCGGAGAGAAGTGGAAGACCTTCTAAGTGCACTTTTCATTTATGGGATGGTGGTACTTTATAGGGGAGCTTTACGTTCATGATGTTGAAATGGTCTTCTTGAAACCATTACGAAAAGCAGTGATGGCTGAACTCTACTTAGCTCTGCGAGAGAAAGCAAAAAAAATAGAAAACAGCAGCGAGTTGATGTTCGATGTTAATTTAGATAGTCTATGGTTTGCGGAAGCTATAGTCTGGAGACAGCTATCCGTTAGAAACAGGTTAGCAAATGGATTAAATTTACAAGAAGCATTACAGCGCTACTTCTATGATATTGATGTTCTTTGCTTTCAGCATAATAGGTTGGCTGTGGGAAGTTGGAATGGCACGTTTATGAGATAGGGAGATTTATCATGGAGGAACCTTCGCGCTGGACCGTGGTTGCCGATATATATAGGCTGGTGGGGTTTTAGTTATTTACTTTACAAAGATGTGGAAACAGACCGGGATTGTTTCTTTTAGTATTCTATGCGGTGTAGAATATTTGCAGGGACCTTTCTGTGGTATGTCTAAAGCATACTATATAGGTGGGACTATTCAGGTTTATTTTCTCAACATAAATGGAAGGTAATATGGAAGCTGTGTTGTTCAGTTTGAGGGAATGGCGTTCGTGTACATTCTAGCTCCGTTTTCGACAAAATATTAACCAGAATGCCAGGAAAGTATGTGTTGTAATGTAGAATATTGCTTTCCGTATTCTGTGTTGATTTGATTTATTCACAATTTTAAGCCGAATACGGGAGAATACAGAATATAAAAATGCCATGAGTTCAAAAGGAAAAATTGTGAGCATGGAGAAAATTCGGCGGACATTCAGCTGAGAAGGGATTCAGAGTAGAATTAAGGACTTTATTTTTGAGTTACAAGTGGTGATTATGACTTTGATTTTTAACTTTTGCTGGAGTTGCACCAGTCTGGCACAAATGTTGCGATGGTAGGATATTTTTTAGCATTCGACATCGGGCAGTGTCTGTGATTATAATTTCGTCCGAAATCAAAAATAGAAATTTTATAGCCGGAGTATTGATGTACTTGCGGTGAGTTTAGTACTGGTGTTTGAAGGATATTACAGCAAGGGCATCGTAATTCTAGCAGCGATAATAGTCGTAAAGTCTCAAGTGAAACTTTTGAAAAGAGATGTTGTGAAGCAAGACGGCATGAAGAATTTTACCGGAAAAAGACTACAGTGATACAAACGGTATTGAGGAAAACTTTCATGTCGAGACACGGAAAAAAGAAATGTTACCGTGGTAAAGAAGACACGAAATTCCAACAGACGGAATAGTGTTTGCAGGAAAAGACGATTCTGGACGAAAAGGTATTGATCAGGGGCAGGAGCAATTCGATGCCAGAACTGTAAAAGCGGAGCAACAGCGTATTTGCGAGAGCATAAATCTCGGAGAGGAGGTGCAGATAGAATCATGTATCGACACAGAAAGACAGCTTGATGGGACAGGTTGTTGACAGGATTTTACAGTGGTGTGAACAGCAGTGAAGTGTTTTTAAAATTGAAAAAATGAGTATCGACATGATATTTCGCAGTTATATTCAGGTTACAGTTTCAATTTGGTTTTTCATGGGATATGAATACAAGAGCGCTTTGTATTGGGGTAACTGCACTGCTGTTGGCAAACGTAGATATAGCGACGGATTTCATCGAAGTCGGTATGAAAAAGTTCATCATCAAATGCTAAAACGGAATAATTCCAAAAGATTTAGATCAGAAATAACGCCACGGATGCATGGACGAGTCATAGTTAAGCAACGATGTATTTGGAAGGCGGGGCTTATAAGCATTAAAATTCACATGATGGAGTTGTCAGCAAGGAAGAGATGTTGGTGTATGCAGCTCATCTTGAAAATGAAATAAGATCATCCAATTGCAGCAGCGCTGTGAAAAAAGCGTTTTTGGGTTGGCAAAATATCGAAAAGATTTCTCCGCAAGATGCCATAAGAACAGGATTAATCGATAAAGTTGAATATATAAAGAAGAGGGAGTAACCGGAAAATTCAGGATAAGTTAGTAATATTTCGCTGACGATAGACTGATGTCTCTAATAAATATAAAAAAAAATTGCCAGAGATATGTCCGAGCGTCCCATATGGCGATAAACAGGAAAATATGCCGGATACATAGCTCAAGTACATCGAAAGAGAGAAAGGAATAAGGGAAATCTGCTAACTGGGCGGCAGGCATAAAAAATGGCAATATCCAGTAAATACGCAAGAAGTGATAAAAGAAGAGATAAATGAAGGCAAAACTCCGGGCGAACCAGGGTTGATATACTTTCAAGGAAGGAAATTTGGCTGAAAAATATATCGAAGAATCGGGTATTGTTGTGTGGTTTGATTTGGGAGATTTGACAAAAGAGGTGTGAGAAAAAATGCCGATTTATTGTTTTTTGAACAACGGTTTTGAATCATCATAGCTCCTTCATCTCATGCTATAAAAATTCTTTCGAAATGTGAGAAAAGCGTTATATTATTCATATGTGCTGCAAGATGTGGGATATGTAGCTTGGATACATATTCATTCCTTCCATAAGCACAACGTTCATGATAGACAGTGCTATTTCGATGCTATGCCATATATAAAATTGCAGTAATGTCAAAAGAAAAGTTTGGAGAAATACAGAATGTACTATGAAAATAGAGGTGGTAGGGTACACTATAAAGAAAGTGGAGAAGGAATTCCGATTTTGATGATTCACAGGCCTCCGGATGCCATATGGGATTGATGAAAATCAGGCATGGAGCCACTGTTTAATCTGGAAATTTCATAAAGCGACTACTAACATGATGAAATGAACGGAATAAACACAGCAGTTTCAAGAGGATTTACGTAGACTTGCCGGGACAAGTGAAAGTCTGAATTACCAATGGAACTGGCAAATTCGGAGATGGACTTTTGGATGTTATGACGGATTTTCATGAGAGCAAGTGATCAGAGAGGACTTCGGCAATGGTCGGTGAGTCGTATGGATGGAGATATTTATCCAGAGGAATAATGACAGAGATGATGGACAAGAGTTATGCGATTTGGGATTGGTTGTCCATGCAGGAGTTCCGACAGAACTAGAGAACCTGAGATGAATATGAGAATAATGGACTGCAACTTTGCCGAAAAGATGATGGTTGGCGAAAAATCGCGGGGAAATGCTCAGAATTCATGGAAACGGCTGCACGCGTGAGCGTGAAGACCCATGACAGAATATAGAAGGGATATAAAGAGATGCGCGCTACCATACAGAGAAATTTTATTAGGAAACTTCTGAGCACCATCTCACAGTCATCGGAACCCGATGAGACTAGCCCAGACGAGACTCAAGAAACACTGCCGTGTTTATAATGAGAGACAGGATATAGTTACGAAGGCATAGGGATTTTCGCGGAACATGCATGCTGAATGTTATCCCAGAGCCACCAATAGCACACTTTTCCGATGGCGGCGGGACATCAGTTGCAAGAGAGGAGAATATTCCGATGTTTCTGAGACGGCTATGAAGAACTGGCTGGGAAGCATAGCTGTGAATGCGGAAATAAACACACTGGGTATTGACAGATATGAAATGAAGGATAACATATTAGTAGCAAAATACAAACCAAGTTGATAAAGATAACGTTATTAGAAGACGGCTATACAGCGAATCTGGGGGTGGTGAGAGCTAGGTAGTGTCAGTGATAGCAAATGGGCCTTTGAGGGCGAAATGAAAACGAGATGAATTCTCGCCAGTGAGTGGAGACGTGATGCCGGACGTAACGGGTGACAAGGAGAGTGATGGCACTCTGCAGAGAGAGCGGCAATGCCGTTAATTAAGGTGTTTTCCTGCACTGCAGGCATACGCATGCTTACTCAGAGGACGGGCGATTTTGTTTTTGAGAGACTTCGCAACGTTATCGCAGTATGTATTGAGAAGGTGATGGGAAACAATTTGGAGAAAATCAGAGCGAGAGATGGTTTTCGTCGAGTTGGGATTTACAATTGCATGTATAGGTTCGGCAGTTGGAATGGGCAGCATCTGTCAGCTATTTCCCTACAAGGTTAGCGAAAACGGCGGAGCTGCATGGTACCGTACTATCATGTTGTCGTGTTGCTCGGAGTAAGCGGGAGAGTTGGAGAAATAACTTTTGGGTCGTTCCATGAAAACAGGACCTTTGAGAGCTCAGGCTGTGGAAATTCGAGGACTGGCAGGGTGGAGGCATCCAGATGATCCCGGTGATAGAGCTGTGGGCCATAGCGGTGGGATACACAAATCGTCAATGGCTTGGATTTTGAAATTCGCCCGTCGGATCACTCAGCGGAAGCATGATGAATGCTGAAAACAGCGGGCAGTACTTCGGAGGAAATCGTGGGGAAGTTTCGGTGCATCAGATGGCATATAATAGTAATCGCAATTACATTTTGCTTGATGGTATCGGGAATATCAAAAGGAAATTGAAAAAGTCAGTAAATTCCATGCAGTGGCATTTTCGTGTTGTTTTGTGATACTTTGCCGTGGGTGTAGTATTTTCTGCCTGGAGCGGAAAAGTGATACGATTTTCTATTCAATCCGAACTGCGGTTTTGACCTACGGCGATGAGTCTACGCCTTAGGGTCAAAGCTTCTTCTCGCCAAGGCCGTCCTCGGCGGGCATCTTTGGGAACAGTGGTACTTACGGCAAGCTATGTGAGCGAAAAGGAAGATATAGTTTCCAGTGCAAAATATGTCGCTTTCTTTTGATACCCTCGCAGCACATGGGTAGCGGGTTTGGTGATAATTCCGGCAGTGTTCGCATTCAATGTGGACAGCAGCGGTGACCTCTCTTTGATGTTTATCACCATGCCGAGCATTTTAAAAGTCGATGCCTCTGGGACAGTTGATGGCGATTATCTTTTGTAGCAGTTATGTAATTGCAGGATTTCCAGTCGCTGGTTAACCTGCCATGGAAACACCCTATTGTGCCAGCATTGCAAAACAGGTTCGGATTGAGCAGAGCAAAGCCGTCGGAATTATTCTCACCATAGGATTGATAGTAGGGTTGTTCACCCAGAACAGGGCGCAGGGCAGCACTTTCAAAATGGATGGATATAGTTTCAGCACATATCATACCTCTGGGAGCTTTGCTTTGACGCAGTTAAGGACTCTACTGGCTTTGTGGAAAAGGCTTTGCCAGGAGCTCGTAGCTCAGTAGATGGAAAGGAGAAAAGCGAGGTGGCTTGAGTGGTTTGAACCGTGGGAAGATACGTGCTGTGTGGAGCGACGTTGTGGCGGTATATGTTCTAGGAATTGCTGTAGGAGGTCTGTAAGAGATCAGCGCGAGTGTGGTGAGGAATGAAATATATTCCTTGAAAATGAGGATGAAGCTGTAAGTATAATAATCTGCCAGACGTTATGATGGTAGTCACCATGCAAAGGCGATGCCCGAGCAGGAAAGAGGTGAGAACATGGAAACAGGGAATCCATCACTATAAGGAATGTAAAGTAACGTACGTGCATGGCAAACACATTTTGTAACTGAATCGGACTAATGAAGAAATGAAACTTGATGTTTGCTCCTGAAGCGTGTCATCCGTTCTTTACAGGTCAACAGAAGTTCATCAACCGCGGTGGGCGATGTTGAAAAAGTTCAAGAACAAATAGCAAAATGGACTAATTTTTAAAAGCGGCATGACCAAGAGAGTAGTGCTGTACTTTTCAGTCTGAAAATCCGGCATTGGTGGCAATGCAAGAAGCGTATAGAGGAGCTGAGGTAAGTGAAAAACTGGATTAGCTTCTGAGTGAACAACAAACCCTCGGAGAGCCCTTTCGTTGATATGAGAATATAATTGTGGTAAAATCAAAGGAAATATGATAAGAGCTTTAAATTTGACGCTTGAAATTGTTAGAGGAAGTTATATGAATATTAAAATTGTATTTTCAGTGTTGCTGATGACGGCATTCATATTTTAATAGATAGCCAGAAAGCATTGGGGAATCTAAAAGGACCGTTTCAATTCTCACCCACTGATATGCATAGTCGCTACAGATGTGGAAAGAAATGCGAAAGACGGAAAAGAGGAGAGAAAGCGGTGGATTGGCAGTTGAAAGACCGTGAAAGATCGCACTTTGGAGAAGACAGATATAATGGAACGTTTCTGGTAGACGCAGGAGATTTTTGCCATGGGAACACCTTTCCAGACTGTTTTCGAGGGAACGTGCACTCGAGCTTAAAACTATGGCAGCAGAGGTGGGCTTTTGATGCGACTAACACTGAAACCACGAGTTTGATTACAGGGGCAAAAGGACTTGGCAGAATGTTTGAAGAAGCTGCAAATTATAATAGTGAAGAACAAAGAGCTGCCATCTCCTGTGGCAGGAAAGCATAGATTGGGAAAAGTCGCTTGCAGATAAGAATAATGATTTCAGAGACACGCAAAGGTTTTGAAGAAATCGATGGATAAAGTACTGCGTGTAGCCGACTATTCCATAATAGATGAGTGATTAAAATGGCTGTATTCGGAGCGAGTAGGCAGAAGCCGTAGAAAATGCACCGGCTGCCGGGCTGAAGTTCGCTGATTTTTGTTTCAAGAGCGAAGGAAATTGTCAAGGAATAGAGGAAGACGGCAGAGATACGATATAATCCGTGTTTTAAGTCACCGACCGATGAAAAGGATTTTGATAAATCTGAAAGATGTGGAATTAGCAAGAGCCACCCTGATATAGATTTAATAGTCAGCGGGCACAGCCATACAGAATTGAAAGAAGCTAAAACTGTATCGGCAAAGCACGCATGTGTATCCTTGGTGGCATATAATCACCAACATGGACACATCGTTTTGAAAAAGATGGGGAAGATATAGAAATCGATAAATGTGAATTGATTAAATTGGATGAAAGCGTTGAGGGGAATGAAGGATATTCAAAAGGTTGTGGAATGGAATTTAAGAAAAATGTAGATAACGGATTTTTCAGCAAATACGGATATTCTTCCAATACCGTCCTTGCGAAAAATGAGAATATAAATTCACCGATGTGGTCGGTCTCGGCAAACAGCAGGAAGAGGATCCTTGGGAATCTGATCGCCGACAGCTACTTGAGATAGCCACATAAAATTTAAAGGGAAATGATTACCTAAATACGATCTTTTCGTTGTTGGTACCGGCAGGTGTCATCAGAGGTTCACTGGGAACAGGATCACCGCAGCAGATGCGTTCAATAGTAAGTTCTCTGGGCATAGGAGAGGACGAAAAGGTAGGATATCCGCTGGTGAGTGTATATCTGATAGGAAAGGAACTTAAAGCGGTGGCGAAGTCGACGGTACGGTTTCGGATAAAATGGATGAAGCTGAAGACCTACATGAGCGTGGTTGGTTTGTATACTATAAATCAGGAACCAGACTGTTTTTGAACAGAGTAACAGACGATTAGACTCATAGATAAAGAGGGAATACCATACAGGGTAAAATAGATAACGACAAGTTGACATCACGTGGTTGGCGGATTGTACTCGTGATCAAATGCTGAGTTACGTAAAAGATCAATCGCACGGATTGCTGGTCTACCATTGACGCCGAGACAAACGGCAGCGTGATAAAAGATTTCCAACAAGCACACAATGTACGAGATAGAAAACGTAACGAAATCAAAAGAGTGGTAAGCCTTGGCAACTTACATAGATAATTTTAAAATAAGGAAATTCGAAAGCTATTACGGAAAGACTCGCTAACTGAAAAGATAATCGACGACAGCTGGAACTCACGCAAAGCTGTTGGAAGCAACGAATACACATCTTCGCTAATGCTACGAGAATATTGATACCTGTTGCACAATCATCGGAATCATCATTTTGATCGTTAAAAGGCGAAAGAAACTCGAGGAGGGCGTTATGGAGGGATGTCTCAACGGTAGAAGCGGTGCGAAAGGAAATCACGAGAGAAAGAGCAGAAGCTTGACAAAAGGAAATTGTGGAGAGAGGAGAGTTTAAACACATGGGTGGAGAATGAAATGAGAAGAGAAAATGAGGGTCATCTTAGCGACCACAAATGAGCATACGTAGAAGAGGATAAACCCGATCTTGAGCGAGTTCCGGGAAATGAAAGCTGTTTCTCTGAATGACTTATACGTCATATGCGGTGTGAAGTGATAGAAGACGGAGAAACGCTTGAGGCATGACTCATATAGAAGGCTTTGACATGCATGAAGAAGACAGGACAGATAACCATTTGCCGACGATTCCGGGGTTGGAAGGCTGCCTCTCCAGACGATGCGCGCCGGGAGTGTACGTGCTAGATTTGCAGAAAATGCCACTAAGATGAGGAAACAATGAAAAATTGATCAAACTCATGGAAGGAGGTTCGCAGAAAAGAGAGGAGCAAAAGGCGTAGCGTAATTGCGTGGTTTTATCGAGAAGAGTAGTGCAAGAGGTGAAATTTCAGGCAAATTGCCATGGAGAAAGACAATCAAGGCTTCGGTTATGATCCGTACTTCATCCCGGACGGATATGACAGAACTTTCAGAACGTTTTCTCGGAAGATAAAATAAGTCACAGGGCAATGCTTTGATAGAACTGAGAAAAATGCTGGACATGTAGGAGAAAAAGAGAGGTTGAAAATTTACAAGGCTTTTGAGAATGTGTAAATAGGCTTTGCTCAAATAAAGAAAGCCCTGCTATCAGGGAGTTCTGAGGACGACATTTTGTTGATACTTTCTCTGGTACCGATTTTAATGTTGATATCGCAGGGATTGTATGCGATTTTCCGGGGAAGTGGGGCAGCTCTATGGCATGGATGTTGGAATATCTTCATCAGGTGCCTTTCGGAAGGAAGCCGGTAAAATAGTTCTCGAAGAAATGGAGGTGCAGTGAGCATTCTATTTATCCTGTTGCCATATGGTCTGCTTCAAAATGGCAATATTCCCAATTCGCATCGCAAATTGTACGTTCGGAATACCACAGCCAAGAGTTTAGAATTTTATTAAAGCAGATTTCTGAGCAGTTAGAAACCATGCTGCTCACACATAATAGCCATGTTTGCGCGTTGATAGTCCTGATGTGGGGAGACGTAATAGTGAATTTTGTGATGTCGATCATCGGGAAGGAAGCGGCGACCGCCAAGATTTGGCTGATTCTGAGATGGCCCTTAGCCATTTGTTTTATATTTTACGCTCATCAGCTACATGTATTTTACGTTGCCCAGCGTGAAAATACAAATATAGAAGATGTTGATTGCCGGGAAGCATTTTTGCATCTGAGGAATTCTTTTATAGCATATGTGATAGATTTATTTAGGAAATTTGCCAATTACAACTTTGTTATACGGATCACTTGCCACTATCTAGCCACATAATGTTTTGGTTTTATTTCTCTGTCGTGGGTCATTTGTATAGGAATCATAGTGAATAAATCGATGGATGGACAGCAAAGAAAGCGGAAAGGAAATTCGTAATATGATATGGCATAGGCTGTTTGAGACATTTAAAACTTTTAACTCATCTGTAGGAGATAAGATCGATGAAGGAGTCAAGGGATATGGTTTTACGAGACTTGAGACAGAACAAATCCGCCGTACCAACCTCACAAGGAGGAATTACAAAAGCGTATTTTGACTTGGCATTTTCCGACGATAAAAAGAATTAAATTTGCGGCTGATTTAGGTGGTTGCAAAAGAAATAGGCTACCATTATGAACTTATTTGTGAAGATTGGAAGAAAATAGAAACCTGTATTTCAGAGCAGTTTCTGCGACACACAGGCAAGGAATAGAGTTTTTATTTGAAAATGGACACGGTAGCAGACGAAAACAAAAGTGTTGATCTGCATTTCTCTTAGGGAAAATTCTTTTCCCAATTTAAACATAAATTTTTATTCGAACTTTTGCGATAGGTTTGTTCCTATGCTCGTTTCTCTGATAAATACAAATGACTACATTTTTGCGACGTAAGATTATAATCATCTTTGGTTGGATAGGCGGAACAGAAGAAATTGGTATTTTAACGAGACAAATGCTCAGCGATGAAGACTCTTTGCCGTGCTTGGTCTGCTGCAAGTCTTATGCAAATGTCGGGTTTTAATAAGTCGATCTGAAAACCGTACGTGACGAAGACGATATTTGCTCAGGTTATCCGGGAGAAAGGATTTACAACGTGCAGGGTTATGATCGAAGCAGATTTCAGACCTTGTTTTGACAGATGGATCCCTTCATCTGCTGTGGAAGATAGTTGAATCTGAAAAATAGAAAAAGGCTCGAAAATCTGCGGTAGGGTTTCGGGCAAGTAGAGAAGTGAGATTTATGCAAAAATCAATAGAGGCAGGATTCACAAAAGGAGCCGATTATAGGCATGTTCTTATTTTTATGTAGAGATTCAGCTAAAAATGAAAAATATATAAAAAGTATTTTTGATTATGAAAATAAAGTTGCGACAAAAAGTACACGCTTTTACACGCTTTTAGACAAAATAGACAAAAACAAGGCTAATTTAGCTGCAAAAATAGAAGTTAGAGAAATGTAAAAACTAAAAACCGTTGAAACTTAGCTATTTCAACGGTTTTCGCTATTATACTACCATCGCGGTTCGAACCGCGGACACCCTGATTAAGAGTCAGGTGCTCTGCCAGCTGAGCTAATGGTGCAAGGTTAATACCTTTAAAGTTTACCATTATAGGGTATTTTATGTCAATACATTTGGTGGATTTTTCTCCAAAAGTAAATGACGACACGGGAAAGCGAAAATACATAGTGAAAGAGCAAAAATAAAAAGAGAAAATGAAGGGAATAAACAGGTAAAATGCTGTAAAAATCAGCAAATTAACGGAGTAAAAATTTGCAAAAGGATACCGTGATATAGTATAATGGTAAGGAAATTATCTACGCAAAAATTACTTAAAAGAGAGGATTAAATATGGGGAATATAGAGCTTAAACTCAATATCAGCAGAGTTGATTTAATAATTGCTTGCAGCGTTGTGAGTTATAGCCGTTATTCTGGTTGTCGGATTCATCATATGGCTGGTTAAGAGCAGTCGACAGAACAGAGCACTGAAATCTATAGATAAAAACGGCACATGGTAAAAGTGTCTTGACAGCGGAGGAAAAACGATATCTGCAACAGGACAAGTGAACAAAAATGAATCTCTCTCAGAAATTGAGCGTAGAGATGAAAGTGAGAGCAATGCAGAAAAATCGTAAGAGATAGTAATCAGAGATATCAATATAAATATCAACGATAGAGGTATATCATATGATGAGGCTGCAGTTCCTGTTAAAAACATAGAGATATCGATAAAATACACTGCGATAGTCATAGCGATGAAATGTACGATGATATTCGAAAGGATAAAAGCGATGCTGAACAGTTGAATTTGATTTCATCCGACGAGGTGAAATATGGTGACGAAGAACAGACGAAGGGTGATGTGAAGGCGAGACATCAGGATTATATTGATGAAAAACTTGAGAATAACGGCGAAGTAACGGATGCAGAAGTAGATGTTATGGCGGAAATCAACAAAATGCTAAAAGAAACCGAAAAATCAGTCTCATGAAAGTTCGAATTTCTTGAGATATAATACAGGAAAAAGCGGCAAGACGTACACGGAAGAGGATTTGAAAAACGTTATTAGAGATTAGTGGGAGGCACTATGTACTGCAGAATTGTGGATAATTTTTATCCGGAAAAGAAAAACTTTTTGTAGCAATGTGGAAACAAAATAGTCATGAGGAAGAGAGACAATTGAGAAAAGAATTCGAAAAACCCGATGAAAATATCGGTTTTCATAAAGAGAAATAAAGATGAGAACGATGGGGAAAATATCTGATAAAAAGGGGATCGCATTGCCCGAAATGAATTGGAAATACTGAGGAAATTCAACAGATGCAAGAAAAAAACGAAGAGATGACGTCTCTTGAGAAATGATGATATGTTCTGCAAAAGAACTGCGAGAAGCTGATGAAAGAATCCGTCATCGACGGAACAGAGCAAAAATGAAGAAAAAGTTCAAGGATTTGTCAGCGTGAACGATAAAAATAAATCGGAAGATGAGATTCATTCTCAGGGAACTAAAGCAACAGATAAAAACACCAAGAGTAACTTGGAAATACCAAAAAGTGTTTGAAGATACCAAGGCGGAAGAGAACAAGCCGGACTTTTTAAAAGGATGACAACGTTGTGGAGGTGGAGCAGCCAGGGAAGCAGCTGACGATAGAAGTAAACGATGGAGAGGAAATTATTATTTTCTGACGGAAAGAGAGGATTGTGGCAGAGAGAGAAGTAGCTGCATGCGGAGATGAATCGCATATGAAAGTGGCGAAAACAGTTGATGCCATATCAGATTTTCAGTAGATGAGAGTGAAGGAACTCAGAATCTAAGGTTGCTGTAAAATCCCTGTTTTGACGAGATAGCACAGGATGCAGCAAACTCTCTTGAGAATGCTCAGATAGATCTGGATAAAAACGAATAGATAAATTCTACACTTTCAATAGAAAGAAAGAAGGAATTCCAGAAATGTATTGGATAAAGAATATGAAAGAATAGAAAAATGTTGAAACAGGCGGCTTTGAAGAAGACATAGCTAAATTCATGGACGTGGAGCTGGGTACTGATGTAGATGCGACAACTCAGTTGGAAGAGATGGTCAGAGCCAGAGAGATTGTTTTTAGATACTCCCGCAAAACATGGAGTAGGGACAAACTAATTTGCCGGCAGCCAAGCCTGAATCTTCAGTTTCGAATTCAGGCGAAATTAAAGGCAAAGATGAAACAGCTCGATTGAAATGGAAAGCGATGGGAAAAGCCTTTAAATACTCCATGCGATAAACCGGATGGAAAAGATGAAGATGATTTTTGAGCGGAAAAATATAGTACCGGAAGGCTTGGAAGAGGATGGAATAAGTCGTGAGATAGTTGAAGGTAAAGCTGAAACAATCGACATAGAGGCAGAAAAATGTTCCGATGTGAAAGAGGAGATTCAATCGAATTCACTAGAGAACATGGAGAAAGAGACGAATGAAACGAACGTATCGGAAGAAACGATGGAGCGTCGACACTCCTGGATACGACACGAAAACGGAAGTAGTTCACTATAGAGAATATGGAGCAGGATATCCAGAACGAAGTGGAAGAAGATGGAGATTTGTCGTTTTGAAAGATGACGATGAGGAGATATCCGTAACAGAAGTCGATAGTGATGAGTCACGGACGAAGACTGAAGACAATAATGATAAAGGGTATGAAGATGAGAAAGCCCCGAAAACCGATGTCAAATCGGAGGTAAAAAGCGAAAAGTGCGAATGAGAACATCGTGAAAAGCAATAATGAAAAGATGGTAACGTAGCACAGGTCATCATAGAACCCCGAGAAGGAGAAAGAAAAACAGAAGGAAAGGAGAAAGTCGCGGAAAAAGTTCTTTGAAGATGCAGCAGATGACAGGCACAGAATGGGAAGAAAGAGTAAAATAGCTCTTTGGATATTGTGCGATGATAACTCTCTTGATTTTGATCCTCTTTGCGGTGAGAGTATTTTTACCGTCATCTTACGTTGCGAAACAAATAGACACGGCTTCATCTAAAATAGCGGCTGTATTCAAGGAAATAGCAATGCCAGAACGATGAGATGATCTGGCAATAGATAAGACGGAGCTGATTAAAGCCAACAGCGATAAAACATACAAATAAAAGTTTAGAAAAAGTCGCTTTTAACGGTGATTTGAAATATTCAGACAGCGATAAAGACGCATTTGAAAAACATATCGAAATCGAAGATAACTTCGGGGCTGACATGGAAAGACAACGATGGCGAATCCATCCAGTTATGACAAAAGCTGTCGTAGGGAGAATAATGGAATTTTGAATCTGCTAAAAACGCCTACCATAGATGGGAAAAAGCAACGTTAGCGTTTTGGATATGATGAGAAAAGGACAGCGACCTTTACAAAGAGGTTGAAGCGCTGAAAGGCGGGAAAGAGAAGACAAAGGTGAAAAAGCTGGAAATCGGTGATATCAGAAAGGCTGAGGACGATTTTTCTGTGTGGGTAAATGAGATAAATGATAACACTTCCGTCAAAAATATATAAATTGTCACTGAAAGATGACAATTTTGTCTTCACAGGGTGAGTAAAGGTTGAGTGACGATAGCAAGGGCTTAGAATACTTGTGAAATTACGGTTTTGTCGGACGGGAAGTATGAATAAGGTTGAAATTGGAGATTAGTGATGCGGAATGCATGCATGAAAACGACCTGTGAGCAAGAGGCAAAAATAGCTGGTATTGTGATTTTAGCAGCAATTCTGCTGATAGTTGCAGGTGTCGAATACATAACGGACTTTTATGGTTTCAGAGAGCTGGGATACATAAGTGTATTCTTTTAAAAAACTGCTCACACAGTTGAAAATAGGAGTTCACACTTATAGTTATAACCTTTACAGCTTACATATATTTCAAGCTGATAAGAAAAACTACTATGAACATATAATATCCGAAAAACTTGAAGCAAATAGATTGATCAATTGGATTTCATGGGATTTGCAGCGATATTCGGTGCTGTAGTAACCTGGTATGTAACGTCGAAACTGTGGTTTAGCGCGTTGCAGTTTGTAAACAATACAAAAGTTTGGGACAAAGGATCCGATATTCAATTTGGATATTTCATTCTATGTATTTAAACTGGACTTCTTAAAAGTTTGAATATCCTGGTGATAATAATATTGCTGGTATTCATACTGCTGACACTGGGATATTATGCCGTTTTAATGAACACAAGACCATCCGGAGTGTTTGAAAGGGAAAACGATGGGTTTGAAGAGAGATAGGGTTTGATTCGGCGACATACGATTTTCGCGATACGGGCGAACAGAGTGGGACAAATGGTGTAAACGACGGTGATAGCGGAAAGAAGAGAAAAGAAAATAAAGCAATTTAAGGACAGATTCAGAGGAACTCCTTTCGAGGACTTGTTTGAGACTATGTCTTCGACTTTTTCCGAAGAGTCGGCAAAAAGAATATAAGAATCGGTAGAAATAATGTTAAACAGCTGTTCACAATAGCCTCAAAGCAGCTGATAGCAGTTGGAATAGCATTGTTTGTGATGATTTTCCATAAACGCTCTGCTAAAAAGCAATTTGATTTGCTACACCAACATAGAGGAGCAGTTTACGGAGCAGGATATACAGACGTGACTGTTACGCTGTGGACGCATAGGATTATCACTTTACTGGGTATAATTGGCGGTATCAGTCGTCGGGAATCAAGAGGCATAAGCTGGAAATGGATTCTAGCGGTACCACAGTGCTATGGTGGTAATATTAGGTGCCAGCAAAGGGATAGCAGCGATGAGTTCAATCACTATCGTTTCACCTAACGAAATTACTAAGGAAAGCAAGTACTTGAGAGAAATGTGAAAGTACGCAGAAGGCTTACGGACTGGAAAATGTCGATACGAAGTTCTTCCAGCTAATAACGACTTGACTAAGAAAGATATAGTAAAAATGAGCCAACAATTTCCAATATAAGAATAAACGACTATATGCCGACGAGAAAGGTTTTTAATCAGACTCAGTCCATAAGCAGTATTACAAGTTCAACGATGTCGACGTGGACAGATATAATATCAACGGCGAGTATACGCAGACATTCTTGTCGCCAAGAGAAATTGATGAAAGCAAAACAAATCAGACGTGGCTCAATAAACGCTTGAAATACACTCATCTGGATATGGGGGTGACTTTGTCCAGAGTAAATGCGGTAACGGCTGAGTGGACAGCCATCTATGATCGTAAAAATATACCTTCGGAATCTTCCGCCCCCGAGGTTCAAGTGAAGAGACCTCAGATTTACTATGGTGAATTGACAAACGACTACGCAGTCACCGGAACAAAGGAAGATGAATTTGATTATCCTGATGGTGACAGCAATAAGTGCTAGCAGATACAACGGCAAGGGAGGCATCAAGCTGAACATGATAAACAGGTTGCTTTTTGCAATCAAGGAAAAAGCTTCAAACTTTTGGTATCATCCAATATAAAACAGCAATTCAAAGATTTTTGATAAATCGTAACATAAAAGGAAAAAGAGTCAAAAAGATTATGCCTTATTTGGAGTATGACAAAGAGCCTTACATGGTTGTGGACAACGGCAAGTTGTACTGATAATCAAACGCACATACATCAAGTAAGAATTATCCTTATTCAGAGCCGTTTAAGGTGAATGGAAAATATGTCGACTACGTAAGAAATTCAGGTAAAGGTAGTAATAGATGCTTACAATGGAAACGTGGATTATTACGTTGTGGACAGCAAAAGATCCTATGGCATCTACATTTAAGAAGATATATCTAAGCTTTTCAAGGATTTCGATAAGATGCCGGAAGGAATTAGGAAACATATCAGATATCCGAGCGAATTGTTTGCGACCCAAGCAAAGGTTTACAGCAGGTATCACATGAATGACGTAAGAGTTTTTACCAGAACGAGGACTTGTGGGATATAGCGAAGGAAATGTTACGGCACTGAAGAAAAACCATGACCTCGAATTACTATATAATGAATTTGCCGGTGAAAAACAGGCCGGAATTCGTCAGCACCCTTCCACACGCCTAAGGACAAGAAAATATGACAGGTCTTTTTGATGGCGAGAAATGACAGGGGAAAATTACGAGTAGCTGGTTTTGTGCAAGATGCCGAAGAACAAAGTGGTATATGGACCTAGGCATGATTGAGGCGCAAACAGACCCAGGACCCGAAATTTCAGGAATTTTCACTGCGAACAGCTCAGTTCAGAAATATTCCAGGGGGACTATGTTCGTTATTCCCATAGGAGACTCTATTTTATATGTGGAACCTGTATATTTGAAGCTTCCAATCTTTCCATTCCGGAAGTGAAGAGTATATAGTTGCATACGGCGATAAAAACTACGCTAGAAGACATTGTCAGAAGCTCTGGATAAACTTTTCGGACAAGGCAGCGGCAAGAAGGTCTTCAGGGTCTTCACCTGATGGAGATGGCAACAGTCAAAAGGACTTGATAAAGAAAGCCAACGATGCTGATAAAATGCCATAGAGGCTCAGAAGAAAGGCAGATGGGAAGATTATGGCAAATATATGAAAGAACTGGAAGAGACTTTGAAAAACTGAAATATCTTGAATATTAGCCGTGGTGAACACGGCTAATGAGACTTTAAAACAGGAGGAAAAATGCTCAATTTTGATTTGGATAAAAATGCTTTTATTGCATTCCGCCGGATAAGCATAATTTAAAAAGACTTGAAAGCTATCTTTGAAGAACATCCTGAGGTGAAGTTCGCTTTTGTCGGAATTGACATAATGGGGAATGATACTGATGAAAAATTCCGGTATCGGTATTTCTAAAAGGATTATGACGATTTGATTTGCAAAGGTGTGCAGACTGACGGCTCTTCCGTGGTACTGCCTGAAATAGCCGAACTGAACAACGCAAAGGTTGACATCGTTCCCGACCCTGCTGTGAGTGGTATGTGAATCACAATTTGATAAATGTCTATAAGGCTTCGGATCTTCGGAAGAGTTACCTATAGGAACACTAGAATACCGTCATTTTGATTCATAACAACGTGGAGCAGGTAGGCTCCAGGTCGATACTGCAAAGAGGAATCAATACGTCAGCAGGTTTTAAAATTGTTACAAGAGCATCGGTATATATTCGATCACCCAGAATATCGACTCCTATGATGATATTGAGGAAATACTGTTGACATCGGCAGCTGAGTTGGAATTCTGGGGTGAAAACTCCCGATGATCAGAGGGACATGGAAGAGCAGTCTACGGCGCAAATATTTGAAGGAGCAGTATTGGAAGAGAACGGTAGGGCCGGTCAGGTTTGGCGCTGGAAAAATCCCTGATGATGCTGGATAATACGGATTTGAAATGGAGATGGGGCACAAGGAAGTAGGCGGTGCCAAGGCTAAGATGAGCAGTGACGAGGAAATTACGATCGATAGTAATGGAACAGCTGGAAATAGATTGGAAGTACGCTTCGGCAATGCAGGCGGCAGATAATGAAAACATGGTGCAAATATGGTTAGGAGACGTGTTCAGAGTCCATGGACTGGATGTTTACATTCGCTGCAAAACCCATGCCTAAAATAGCGGGCAGCGGTGAACATACTCATTTGGGATTGGCTGCAAAGTTGAAAAATGGAAAGATCGTAAATTTGTTCAGTCACACGGATATGCAATACATGAATTCCGCAAGTCCCGTCGGACTCAGGTGCGATTATGGGATTGATGAAGAACTATGAGGCTGTGAATCCATTTGTAGCTTCGTAACGATTCTTTTCAACAGATTGAAACCCGGATATGAAGCTCCGGTTTGCGTTGCTCACATCATTAGGGCATGAACCGAACATTCCTTCCCGAAACAGAACGGTGTTGCTGGGATTGATAGAGAACACAGGTAATCCTTTTGGCAACGAGATTTGAGCTCGAGAGGACCTTGTCCTAAGTCCAATACGTATTAGTCATAGGTATGGCATATATGGCAATGCTGGATGGCATAACTGGAATTCTAGAAAATGAGAAAACTGCGGAGGAAGCGGAACGCTCGCTTTCAAAAAGATCGGAGAAGAGGATTTTCTATTTGGAAAAAGATAGGATGTATCGAAGCAGGAAAACGTCTATAGAGGCGTACAGCGAACAGGAGAGAGTTAAATTTCGGTAAGACACCTGTTACGGTGTGGGGAAAAAGTTTGATGGCATTTGTAAATCATCCTGAAAAGGTTCAGGTGTTAAAAGTTTGGTGACGTCATGGATGAAAAGTCCATAGCTTCGTATAAAACTGCATTGGTGAACCAGTGGAAAACGAACTTCACGACAGAATTGTGCCCGAGCAATATGGATATAATTAGAAATACGGTAAAAACTTCACGATGATTCGAGCGGAAATGAATACGATGACGCATATTGGAAAAAGATAAACGAGTTGAGGAAATCCATAGGAAAGAGTTCATTGGAAAAACCTTCTCTGTTGAGCCGGATAATTTCCGCCATAGATGAAGAGGAATACGCTCAGGTGTCAAAACTTCAGATAGAGATGATGGAGAAAAATGGAAACTCTAAGCGAAATGTAGCAGCAACTACTAAGAAGAATTTATTTTAGAGAGATTGGAGAACCGAAAAATGTTAGATGTCAAACGCATAAGAGAAGATTTTTGCAGGAGTTAAAAAGCAATCGAAAAGAGAGGACAGGAAGCTTCGGAATAGATGAGATTCCGTCTTTGGACAAGAGGAGAAGAGCTTTGGGAATCGTGAAGCTATGAAAAATGAGCAGGGGACAGCTTCTAGGAAATCCCTAAAATGAGAAGGCAAGGATACCGACGAATTGATGAAAATGTTGAAGGGTCTCTCAGATAAAATAAAAAGAGTTGGATGGAGAAGTCGCCTGAGGTGGAGAGCAAAATCAGCGGCTATGTTGAAATACCCACACGCCTCATGAGAGCGTTCCGATAGGAAAAAAGATGACAGTGATAACGTTGAAATCAGAAAAATCGGAGAACCCGTGAAATTCGATTTTGAAGAAAAGGCTCATTGGGGATATAGGTACTGATCTGAGTTTTGGACTTTGAACGTGCAGCGAAAATCGCAGGTGCCAGATTTACGGTTTACAAAGGCATGAGCCAGACTCGAGAGGTCCGTGATGAATTTCATGTTGAATCTTCACACTGAGACGGATTTACTGGAATTTTTAGTTGCTACATGGTAAACAGAGATGCTATGATAGGAACTGGACAATTGCCGAAATTTGAGGATGATATGTTTAAAATAAGCGATGAGAATTTTTATGATTCCTACTGCAGAGGGTTCCTCGACTAACTGAAATCAAATGAAATAATACAGGCGGATCAGCTGCCGCTATATTATACAGGATTTACCCCATGCTGGAGAAAGGAAGCAGGCTCCGCAGGAAGGGATACAGAGGCCCTCATAAGACAGCACCAGTTCAACAGAAGTCGAATTGGTGAAGTTCGTCGAACCGAGACGTCTTATGATGAACTTGAAACTCTTGTCGAAGCGGCGGAAAGCGTGCTGAAAGCGCTGGAGATTCCATATAGAGTCGTAGCTCTCAGCAGTGGAGATTTAGGATTTTCCTCTGCAAAGACATACGATATAGAAGTTTGGATGCCAAGTTACGGAAGATATGTGGAGATTTCTTCTTGCTCAAACTTTGAGGGACTATCAAGCCAGAAGAGCAAATATCAGATTTAGACCATCGGAAAAAGGCGAAGCCGGAATTCGTGCATACTTTGAATGGTTCGGGACTTGCCATAGGCAGAACTGCGCAGCAATTTTGGAAAATTACCAGCAGGCGGATGGAATCAGTGACAGTTCCCGATGTGTTGAAACCACATGGGAATCGATAAAATTACCAAAAGAGATATAGGGTATGACGTTAAATAATCTGAAAAACCATGATATTAAATTAGAATTGAGGGATATGTTGTTAACCATAGGAATAATTTTTGTGCTGTATCTAGGATTGATGCTCTGGATAGGTGCAAGAACTATAATCAATCAGACGAGTTTTGTCTGACTATATTTTTAGGTGGCAGAAAATTGGGCAGCTGGGTGACGCAATGTCGGCACAGGCATCGGATATGAGCGGCTGGCTTTTTGATAGGTTTACCGGGGGCGGCATATGCTGTTTACCAAGGGACTTCCAAGCGATTTGGACGGCTACAGGATTATGGATAGGAACGTACTGCAATTGGAAGTTCGTAGCAAAGAGATTGAGGCAGTATACCAGAAATCAGGAGACTCAATTACGTTACCCGACTTTTTCGAAAACAGATTCAAAAGATAAAAAGACATATTTTAGGTGACATCCGGAATATTTAGTAGTCATATTTTTCTTAGTTTATACAGCGGCACAGTTTGCTGCCGGCGGAAGAATTGTTCAATACGATTTTCGGAATAGATTATGTTTGGGGGTCTTTTGATCGGTGCGGTTATAATTTTGGCGTATACCAGCCTAGGAGGATTTAACGCCGTTTGTATTACGGATACCATAATGGGATTAACTATGTTTGTAGCTCTGATAGTGGTGCCGATTATCACCACCGTAAAGATGAGGCGGAATAGATGGAGTACGGAAGGCTCGCATCTTTGACACCTGAGTTTAGGATTATTCCTAAAAGCAACGGAAGTATCAATACCATGCTGCTGGCATCGTCGCTGGGATGGGGACTCGGATATTTTGGGCAGCCTCACATTGGTCAGATTCATGGCTATAGAGTCACCTGATATGATTAAGAAATCACGAGTTATCGCTATGGGATGGGTCACCATAACTCTGGCGGCAGCTATCGTAATAGGAATAGTAGGAAAAGCGTTTATGCCAAACCTGACAGATGGAGAAACCATATATGGCATTGATAAACAAGATGTTCAATCAGGTGATTTCGAGGGGTGCTTATGACAGCTATTTTAGCAGCTATTATGAGTGCAACAAGCTCACAACTTTTGGTAGCTGCATCTTCCGTATCTACGGACATATATGCACGCTGTTCAGATTTAAAGATCCGAAGATAGTATACATATCCAGAATTACAGTCGTGTATAATCTCCGTAATAGCTATAGTTTTGGCTTTTGAATCCGGAAAGTTCCGTGTTTTGCACTGGTCGCATTTGCGTGGGGAGGCTTTGGAGCCACTTTCGGACCGATGCTCATATTTGCACTGTTCTGGAGGAGAACTACCCTTGCGGGACAGGCGTTGGAACGATTGTAGGAGGTATTGCAGACTTCCTTTGGTGATTGGCTGAAAGGAGGAATCTGGGATATTTACGAAATAATACAGGGATTTATTTTAGCTCTATTACGATAGTGGTGGTAAGTTTGTTGACTGAACCTAATAAGGAGGTAATGGCAGAATTTGACAGTGTGAAAAACGAAAGATTTTAGGAATTTCAAATGGCAATATGGCTTTGAGGGAAATTGTCAAAAGGAGCTGTTTGAAAAATCGAGAGAAAGTATTCTAAAATGCAATTCAATTGGAAAATGCTTTTATTTGAACGTGACTTTGCGAGGGACATATGAATTTACAAGAGTATTTTGCTGAATCATTCCAAATCAAATAGAGTGTCGTTTCATATGCCGGGGCATAAAGAGCCTTGGCATATTTAACATGTACGGATATGGTGACTGATGAAGAACCTGGTCAATATGGATATAACCGAGATAGCAGGTGCAGACAATTTGCATAAGCCGAAAAGGCATAATCACTGGAAGATAAATATGCCGAGTTATACGGTGCACACGTTTTCTATTGATCGACGCGCAGCACCGCCGGAATTTTGGCATCGATTATGGCTTGTGTTCCGACGGGGAAAAGATATTGGCAGAGTTTGTCATAAATCCGTCTCACAGCGGAACTGTTTTGACCAAGTGCGTACCGACATGTAATGCCTAAAACACGATAAAACTTTCAGTAATGGGAGAAATACAGCCGAAGATGTGCGGAGAATTCTCGAGGAAGATTTTCGAGATAAAGATGAAATCTACGCTGTGATTTTAGCAAGCCCCAACTACTATGGAATATGTTCTAACGTAGAGGAGATTGCGGAAGTCGTGCACAGATATGGAAAATCCTCATCGTGGATCAAGCGCATGGAGCTCATTTAAAATTCTTTGAGAAAAACGGTTATGTTGACGATTTAAAAAGATTCTGTAAGTGACATTGAACGAGGTGGTAAGTATCGGTATCTCACATATCCCAGATCTGCGGAGAGCAGCGGTGCGGACATCGTAATAAACAACTACAAGACTCTGAGCAGTTTTAATCGCAGAGTGCCGTGTTGAATGTGATGACTGACAGAGTGGACGAAAGAATATTTTTGATAAATTGCAATTGGTTCAGAGCACAAGCCCATCGTACATATTGATGCTTTCGCTGGATATAAATGCTGATATAATAGAAAAACACGGAGATGAGATTTTTGCAAACTGGAAAAACAACGTGAAAAAGATTCTGCGAGCAGATGGCGAAAATTCCGGAAGTACCGTGGTGGAAGATGAAAACTTAGACTGGACGAAGATCAACTTGTCGCTGGAGAAAATGGAATTGACGGCGGTACTTTTGAAAAAGTTGCTGACTGATAGAGGAATAGACGCGGAGCTTGCTGCAGGGAAATATAGTGAGATGGCACTGACGGGGAATCGGGAACTCGCTAGAAGACTACGACAAACTTTTACATGCCGTAAAGGATATCGTATGGAGCATAAAGAGAAGAAAAAGTAAACTAAGAGAAAATGTGGATTACAATTCACATGAAAGTTCTGTTTGCGATATGGACATTAGACGAAGAAGGTCTGAAATCGATGCGATGAGCGAAAAAGAGACATGTGGCGACGAAAAAGTACGTCTGATGAACAATTGAATAAAACAGGATGTAAAGGAGATGAAAGTATGATAAAATTCTCCGTAGAAGACAGCGATTGCATAAGCGTTGATAACGGTTTCTCGATACCCAAGCTCGGAGATTACATAGGTACGGAAGGTGAAAGTGCGGAAGTGTATTTAAGAGATTCATGGGTTGTATAAGCAAAGATGCAATAACGTATCCACCGGGAATTTCTTTCGTATGCCCTGGAGAGATAATAACTGCAAAGAATGCGTAAAACGATTTGCTGCAACTCATGGGGAAAACAAGACATATTCGGTATGTCGAGAGAAGGGAAAATTGCACAATAATAGGTGAAGATAAACAGTGAATTGCTCTTAATTCTGTCAAATATCTCCGGGGTATTTTGCATTGACAGTAATCTTGGTAAAAATCAGTATAGAAGATATAAAAACATAAAAATTATAGAGGACAGGATGAATTTGCTCGTATGCATGATAGGTATAAGCCTAATATGCGTGAATTGGTGTCTTGAAAAATTGGACGGGCAGTTTTTCAACAGAATCAGCATTCATAAACATCAAAAGTATATTTTCCGAAATTGCGGTGAAATGTCTGACAGCAAGTATCATACCGATATTTATCATATGCCTCAACTACTACGTCAAGAACGCTTTTGAAGTGGAGATATAAAGCTGATATTTGCTCGGTACGATATTTGAGTTTGAAAGAGCTTCTAGGCATAATGGCTATAGGGACCGTACTTGCAGGTGTGTTCGGGGATTTGTATGGTGCTGTAAAAAGGGAAGAGAACGAGCGTTGATAAAAGGGTTGTATATTCCCTTTGCACCGTTTATTTCCATCGGAACGATAATAACGTTTATCGCAGGTTAGGACCATTTAAAATTACAAAAACAACGTGAGCATCAATTATCGGATATTATAGCAAGCTGGATATAGCACTGCAGATGTTCAATGATCCGCAAGAAAGATGTGGAAGGTCTGAAAATAAAGGATAAAAATATCTTTGAAAGACAATTATTAAATGATAAAAATATATATGCTAGTATAATTTGAAATATTTGAACCGATCGGTAAAGGATTGCCGTGGACTTCATGTAAAGAGATTCAGATAGAGGATGAACAGATGAAAATAGATTTGGAAAAAGGAATATACATAGGCATTATACTCATGGGAGTTATAGTATTGGTCGCATATAAGGTAAAGAGACGTAAGGAAAGAAATCAGGACTTTCCTAGACTGAATGAAAATAGACGATGATAAGTGATCGGATGAAATCGTTCAGAGGATAGGGGAGACAGATACGACGCTTGCGAGCAGGTATCTCACTTTATGGCTGAAAACTATATATGTCGAGAAAGCACAGATGCGGATAAATTTGAGCATCTGTTTTTGTATGTTTTGATAGCCACATACGCAATTAGATTAAAATTCATTTAGAAAATTCCATCTCAAAGATAGATAAGGCTCTACTCAGTTTGACGATGCTTCGGTAATGGTATCGGAAGAGAGATCAATATACATATCCTTAAAGTAGCGTCCATGTCGTCAAAGAATTCTGGAGAATATGCGAAACCAGACTTGTGCATCGAATGGGGTTCAACGGAAGGTCCGTCATGTAGATAGTAGTATCTCTTTCTCTCATGTAGTCATTAAAAATCGTAAGGATAGAAATAAATTGGAATATTCACGCCAGCGCCTTCGTAAATCATGCAGCTGTAATCGCTTATCATGACATCAGCAACACTGAGCTATCCACAGTAGAAAAGTTATCATGTAATTTGACGTATGTTAGCCACTGGGTGAGCTCACAATCAAATTGAAGTCTTTCAGCATCGGGCAAGAGGCTCTTCAAGTTTCTTATATGTAGGGGCATATAGAGGGCCATTTATTCCCCGAGATAGATTGGGATATGCCAGCAATATTTTCGATTTCTTTTTCTGCCTGCAATTTTTGATCTAATAGGTAGTCTGCTCTGGGAAGAGCAACCACGATGCTTTTCCTCGATAACCGAATCCCTGAATAGATGATCCACTAGCCCTTCCCGGCAGCAGGAGGATGTAATCATAGTTTTTATGCATTCTCATAGCATCAGCCATGGCCCTGGAATGACCTCTTTTTGCCTATAGTGCTGCATCCGAATTTCTTTTCATAGTGCCAAATCGAGTGCCACATTTGCACTACCATAGGTCTCGGGTTTTTAATCAGGCTCACTATGGGAGTAAGAGTCTGAAAATAACGACCTTACACGTAGCCAGTTGAAAATAGCTGACCCAACATGTAAAAACAGTGTCGATTTTTCCGAAAAAGACTTGAGCACGCTTTTGCACATCAAGACGCTGCAATTTGATGAAGCTCTCTGATTTTATCACGCAACATCAAAATGTCCAATGTGGGATCATCAGATTGTTGTCTAAGAAAAAGAACTTTATTTTTCTGGGGGAATATTTTGAAGATAATATAAACTGTATTTAAGATTATCCTCGCAACTCTCAGTACGAATATATAGAATCTCTCTTTACATGGTTTTGGCTACAGAGTTTTACTATAGAGAAAAAGCGACTCTGTAAATATAAACTACAATAGAGTTTTTCACCACAATTCGAGTTGAAATACTAGCACATCAGCAGAAATTATTTTCATCGGCATAAGAATCTCTATAATGAGTTGAAAAATATCAGATTTAATGTGATGCATAAAGTGGAACAGGAGGTATGAATGAAATTTAAAACTGATCAGCAAATACAGAGATCTGGACGTTAGCTATTATCAGCATAATTATATTTTCACTTACAGAAGATTTTTATATAGCATATAAAAGCAAAATAATCGCAGAAAGAATTTTTCCAGTTCTGGTACAGAAAACGATTAACAGCGTAGGGGTAAGTATTTATGTTCTTGTCAGAATGGGACTTTTCTATTCGCTTCATAAAAATAGAAAGATGAGTACATTTTATAAGAACAGGATGAAACGCCTTTTAATTCCATATATTCCTGGAATAGCATATTGGGTTGCAGGATTTAGTACTCAAAGATAAGGGGTTTTGCCGGATTCATAGAAGATTTTTCTCTTATCAGCATATTTACGAGAAAAGAGATAGTTCTGTGGTTTTGAGAGTCAATGGTCGAAATCTATATTCTATTTCCGATAATTTTAAAATAGTGGAAAAATGAGAGATGGCAAAAGTCGGTAGAAGACGGACTGACTCTGATAGTGATAGTTTTAATAGGAAAATTTCTATACTCAATATGGCAAAATCCGTCATTGTTTTGCGAAAATTGAGATAGTAATCACGAGAATTCCGATTTTTCATATTGGGAGCCTGTTTTGCCAAAATGATTACATACAAGATGAAGAAGGAAGTTACATGGTTTTAATAATACTGACAGGGCTGATATTGAGGGCATCTGCATTATTAATCCCATGCTATTCGAAAGGAATTATAAGCTGGGAGTTCGCGCTGAGCTCTGATTTTGCTTTGCTGTTTGGTATTGGAATTGTTGAAATGGAACAAGTTTTACAGGCTTTATCACTGAGATATCACTGGAGCTGTATATGATCTATGTGACATAAGAAAAGTCGCAAAGTTTATGGGATACAAGCTTTATGATATAAGAATATACAGTATAGTGATATTGATATCCATCGTGTGTGCTGTAGTTTTGCACGCATTGGTGGGACTTGTTGTCAGGAGAAAGAAAATGACCTTCGAGACGATTAATGAGGAAGGATGAAAGACCTAAAACATAAGCTTCAATAGTAAATATCCGATGATATTTACTATTGTGGAAACGGTTTTATGTTATTTCACTCGTTTCATAGCGTGATATATTACTCTAATGAAAAATTTCAAAAATTGCTTGCCGTGACAGCGGAGTTGATATGTGATTTTTAATGCAGAGATATTTTAGCGGTGAACGGTAATTTGAGATGATTTACCATCGCCGTGTTCGATGCAAGGGGAAAAGTGACAAAATTGTATGTTTAATGGAGATTTTTGTAAAGACAAACCCCGGATAAATGTGGTAAAGTATAAGAGGAATTTTATTTTTGAAAAGGATTGAATAGTTCTTTTAAACACCATAGCTTTTGGAGTTTTTGTGTTATCGGTGTTAGTGTTGTATTACGTGGTCAAAGAGATTTCAATGGATACTCCTGTTGATAGCGAGCTATCACGCTGCCAGTGTAAAGTTCATACCGTTTATAGTGATGACAACGTTGACATCATATATATGCGGCTCTTATGATAGGCAAAAATCACAAGAGAGAAAAGGCTATGCTTTGCAGAAGGCAAAAGAAATTTCTGACAAAAGATGAAAAGAAAAAGCTAAGATACGGCAAAGAAGCAGAAGAAGACGAGTTTAAATCGGACTTGGTGGTAAACTTCGAGTATTGATATTTTTGAAGTACTATAACTTCTTGCAGATAACATAAACTGTCTGTTGAAGCCGTTTTACATCAGACGACGACGGTTCCGCATCAGTTGCTGTTGCCGCTGGGAATATCATTTTACACATTCCAAACGATGTCCTATGTGATGAGGACGTATACTGGAAGAAAGTTGAGGCGGAGAAAAATTTAGGAAAGGTCGCTCTGTGTCGTTCTTCCTGCAGATGTTCTTGGGACTGATAGGAAGATTTAAAGAGTTGTCGAGTCAGCTCTTTGAAGAGAGAAAGATGGATCCGCGCAATATAAAAATTCGGAATACAGCTGGCAGCCTGGGGGTTATTTTTAAAAGATGGTAATCGCCGACAGAGTGGGGATAGTAGTCGACACTGTCTCTCGCAGGTCATAACAACATGTCGGGACCGTTGGTGGCGTTTGGCGTGTTTCTGTATGCGATTCAGGACTATACCGACCTTTTCAGGAGGAGTGGGATATAGGAGAGGTATAGCTCATGACCATGGGGATAAGAATGGCGGGAAAACTTCAAAAATGACCATATTTTTCCAGGACCATCGCCGAATTCTGGCGCAGGTGGCATATGTCGCTGGGAGCATGGATGAAGGACTACGTGTTCTATCCGTTCGCGTTGACATCGGCTAGATTCAGCAAAGTTTTCCAAGAAACATGGTGGAGACACGTTTGAAAGACTCTGCCCATAGCGATGGGGAACGTATATGGTATTTTTGCTGATAGGTATATGGCATGGAGCCAGTTGGAACTACATCATCTGGGTGTATACTACGGTCTCGTAGTCGGTCTAGGGTGGAATGATGAAGCCGATATTCGACGGACGAACAAGCTGTTACATATAAATACATCTTCCAAGATATTCATTTTTGTGGCAGATACCGAGATCGTTTTGGCTGACATGTGTAGGATGTATAATATTCAGAGCGGAGGGATAGGCATCGAGGCTTGGGTAATATTCAAGCAATCGTTAAACATATTCCGCACTTCGGCAATTACGTAGCGGAATTTTTAAAACTGAAAACGTGGACTGACGATATAATGGCAATTCCTGACGGTTCTCATTATATTGTTCATAGTCGATTTGATGCGTGAAAAAGCCACGTTAGGACCTTTTCTGGAAAATCGAAATTTCGTAATAAGGTGGGCAGTTTATCTCTTAGAGATTTATAATGTTAGTCGACCTGGAACTGTACGGCCCGGGATTTGATCAGAATCAGTTTACGTACGTACAATTCTAGGAGAGTATCAAAATATGAAGTCAAAAACTGAAAAACTTAATAGAGATTTTGTCATGTTGGGAATGTTTTATGTTTCGCCATATTTGTAGTCGCTAAAATTTTCGGCTCATCAATATTCTTCTCATGAGGTCAGAATTAAGAACTTGTTCAACATGCCTAAAAATACCATAGACGTGGCTTATATGAAGGTGCTAGTGAGATGTATACCGGATTTTCCCCGAATACCTTTGGAAGAAACATGATATAACCAGTTACAATATAGCTACGGCAGGAGCATATGGGCATTGCCGGAAAATCAGATAAAAGCCATCAGAAAACCCAGAATCCCAAACTGTACGTAATTTCATTAAAACGGAGCACAGTACGATGACGGACCGTGCAGTAGCTGAAGGGGTATGCGAGAATGTGGCTGGATAACATGCCGGAATCAGATGTTAGAAACGAAGGGATCGATACGCTGGTAGAAGGTGAAAATCTTCATACAGACATAAAAATTTTGAAATATCATTCCAATATAATAAGGTTTAAAGATTCCTATAAAATGACCAAGAGAGCAAAGGCGGAAAGAGATAATAGATTGTTGACCGTAGCGGAATAGAAGGACAGGCGAATAAAAATAGAGACGCCTTTCTCGGCAATACGCCATGGATATGAACAAGTATAACAAGAAGCTCCACTGGAACCTAAGACTAAAAAGCAGTTTTTACAGATTGCTGGAATATTTGAAGAGAGAGAACATAAGAAAATGTAGTGTAAATATGCCGTATTCTACGACAGCAGAAACCCAAAGGAGTTTACTTGCAAAAGAGAAGGGGTTAATACAGCCCTTGAAATACACGCAAGGAGTACGATTTATACATGATTTTACAAAGGAAGCACCAGATAGGTCTGGATGTAAAGAATGATTTTACAACAAGACATCTGAACGTATACGGACAGAGAAAGATGACGGACTATTTTCTATGACAAGGTGATAAAAGCCGATGGGAATAAAATCCAACTTGGATGCCAGAAACAGCGAAGTTGTGGAAAGAGAACGTAGAGGTTTATGAAAAACTACAAGTGGATAACCGAGAAAAATAGATGAAGAGTTACCTTACCCTATGCGACTACAACTACGAAGTTATCGACCACATAGTTAACGGAACTATCAAAATATGAGAGCTTCCTGAAAACAAAAAGGCAAGATAATGAATAAAAAGCGTCGACCGACTTAGAGAAGGAACGAAAGAAGAAAAAGGTAAACCTGAATTGTGCAACCGGATAATTCCAAAACAGCCGAGGGCGAAGTTACCTCGAGACTTCGCAGCCTAAGGTGAGGAAGAAGAAAAAAGCCACGCAAATCCTAATGTCAAGCCCGGAAAGGGTAGCCCACCGGTAAAAGATAAAACTGATAAAGAGGAAAACGAATCGAAAAACGGTGAAAAGCCCACCCAAAAAGAAAGGAAACAAAGAGAAAACCCGAGCCTAAGACGCCGTGAACCGGTAGTGTAGAGATTGGAGGATGAAAGATGTATAACGCTTTGGAATACCTGGAAAGAAGTGCCGAAAAAGTATCCTGATAAAGTTGCGTTTGGCAGACGTTAAGAAAGAAATAACATATTCTGAGCTGGTGGTTAGAGCAAAAGTCAATAGGAAGCAGTTTGGGGAAAGAGATTTGATAAGAATACACCTATTCCCGTATTTATGGAAAAAGGCGTAGATGCCATAAGTCTATGTTCTTCGGAATTTTGTACGGAGGATGTTTCTATGTGATGATGGATTTGAAGCAACCCAAAACCAGATTGGATCACATTCTGGGGACCTTGGATGTAAAATACCATAGTATCGTCACCGGAATTCGAACGTGATTTGAAGAAACTGGACTTTCAAGGGAATGCAATAATGCTTGAGGGAACTTGAGGGCGACGTGGATGAAGACGTGATCGAAAGAGTTGAAAAGAGCATATCGATGTGGATCCGTTGTATGGAATTTTCACGTCGGGTTCCACGGGAGTTCCGAAAGGCGTAGTGGTAAATCACAGGAGTTTAATAGATTTCATCGATGTTTTTACTGAAACCTTTGAAATAGATGAAAATGAGATTATAGGAAATCAGGCACCTGGGGATTTTGATGTATCGGTGAAGGATATCTATTCGACAATTTCAAAAAGGTGCGACCATGCAGATCATACCTAAACAGTATTTTTCAATGCCGGCAGCATTGTTAGACTTTATGGTGGAAAGAAGAGTATCCACTATAATATGGGCAGTTTCGGCGGTTTGCATAATAAGTACGTTGAAAGGCTTCGATTACAAAAATTCCCACTGATTTGAAAGAAAAGTCATGTTCAGCGGCGAAGTGATGCCTATAAAACATCTGAACATTTGGAAGGATCATCTGCCGGACGTGACATATGTGAACTTGATGGACCTACGGAGATAACATGCAACTGCACATACCTGTGATTAACAAAGAATATGAACCGGGACAGGTTATTCCCATAGGAGAATCATTTAGAAACGAGAGAGTTTTTCTGTTGGATGAAGAAAATAAATTGATATGGGAGAGGCCCAACAGCGGACTTGGTGAAATTTGTAGTAAGTGGAACGGCAGTTGTCATGGGGGTACCATAACAACAAAGAACAGACCGAAAGAGCTTTCTGCCACAAAATCCTCTAAATGATAAGTATTTGGAAACAATCTACAGAACCGGAGATTTAGGTTTTTATGATGATAACAGAATGTTGTGTTTTTCGTCCAGAAAAGATTTCCAGATAAAGCACATGGGACATAGAATAGAGCTTGGAGAAGCTGAAACGGCTATAGATAAAGTAAAAGAGATCGTGAGGGTTTGTTGCATATTTGAGAACAATAAATCCATGCGTTCTACGAAGGAGAGATTGGCAGAAAAGACCTTCACAGAGAATTGAAGAAGACTTTACCTGTATTTATAAAGTTACTGAATTTGTATATACAACAGGTGGATTTCCTTTGAACAAAAATGGTAAAATAGACAGAGGCAAGTTAAAGGAAAATGATTGAAGCTGAGCGGAAGCGGAATTGCTGTAATACGTGTAGAATTTTTATTGAATTTTGATTTTATTATGGAGAAATGACGGAAGTCTTTCCACCGAGGCATGAAGTATAAATTTAACGAAAGAGACAGAGGGTGAGAAATGAATGGATATAAACCGAGTCTTATGATGAGATAGTGAAAAATACGGGAACTCCCCCGTATGTATTCGATTTGAGACGTTCTAAGAGACAGATTGAAGATGATCAAGGATACTCTATGAAGAAATCGGAATATGCTATGCGATGAAAGCAAATCCTTTTGTAGTAGGAGATATAGATGATGAAGTTGTGGACAGATATGAAGTCTGTTCACCCGGAGAGTTTACATATGCGAAAAAGCCGAAGTTCTGATGAAAAAGGTGGTGCTTTCAGGCGTTTATAAAGAAGCTGGCAGATACCAAGAGAACAGTAGCTGCGTATAAAGACGATATCCTGTATACGGCAGAGTCTGTGAATCAGTTCCATTTAGTCAATGATGCCGCTGCTGAAAAACGGTATCGTGGTAAATATGATAGTGAGAATTGCAACGGGAAATCAGTTCGGCATAGATGAGGTTGAACTGTGTGAGATAATCGTGACAGAGCCAGCATAAAGTGTCAATATCGTAGGAATAGCAGCATTTTTCAGGAACGCAGAGAAAAATTTAAAAATTTGCAAGGAAGAGCTCAATTTTGTGACAGCCTCATCAAAAACTGAAGGAAGAGTATGAATTGAAGCTCGAAGAGCTGAGTTCGGCACAGGATTTTTCTTTGAATATTTCAGCACGAAAGCTAAAAAGGTGAGCTCGAAATGTCTCAAGAAGAAAGTGAGGCAGAATGCGAGAGAGAAGACGTAATTTCCGCTTGAGGAATTTTCAAAGCTGTTGAGCGAAATGGAATTTTCGGGAGGATAACTCTGGAAATCGGGAGGTTTATCGTTGCATCGTGGCAGGGTACCACACTTCTCATAGTAGATAAAAACATAATTGCGATATAGATTTTCTGCATAGTAGACGGGGGATTCATCAGCTGAACTTATTTCGGTCAGATGATGGCAATGAAGAAACCTTGGTACAGGCAGTCAGTTGAAATCGGAGAAATGATATATGGGGAGGTTCTGATAACGCCAATGTTTTGCGGTTCTTGTGCACTATAAATGATAACTTGTCAAGGGAATGCCTTTGACAAATCCGCAATTACAGGATATACTTGAGTTTAAGAATCTGGGGCGTATTCAATGACGGAAACTGCAGCGCTTTTCCCTGAGCAGGGACTTACCTAAGGTATTTCTGTATGAAAAGGAAGCGGACTGAAGATGATGAGAGATAGAGTTGAGAGCTTTCGAATTAAATTATTAGTGTGATGTTGGGAATTGCACTAAATGGGTAAAATGTAGAATGGGTAAAAGGAGATGGAAAAGATTGTTAGAAATTTTGGAAGAAGTTAGTCCGGATGTTGATTTTTGAAAATACGACAACGCTGATCGATGACGGACTTTTGGATTCTTTTCGCGATTTTGGAAAATTGTGGAGAGATTAACGTGATGAGTTCGATGTTGAGATTACAGCACCGACATCATTCCCGAAAAATTTCAACAGCGCAACGATCGAGCATAGTTGAACGTTTACAGGGATAATCGCCGAAGATAGATTTTCATGAGCGAGAATGCATCCGTTTTCACAATGGTGAAACGGTGTTTTATATTGTGTTCATATGGATGACAACCTGCGGTCTTTTCAAAATTGAGCTAGATGGTATACTAGTACTTGAAATGAAGAAAACTTGGTTGAGTTTTGAGCAAATTAACATTTATGACATGTACAAAGGAGCGAACGATGAGAAAGTGGATTATCGGATTACTGTTTTGCACAGTGCAATATCATCAATAGTTGGAGTTATACCTCGTTGTGAGAGGCAGAAAGAAATTGGCGAAAGTCCATGACTAACAGCGAGTATTTGAAGAGGCTTATAGAGGACTATGAAGGTGATGAGGTAGCCAAAGGATCGGTAGTATTTGGAAGGGTTTATAGCCATATTTTCCTGTCCTTTTAGGTTCATAGTTAATAGAAAAAGATATTGCTGACGAATCCAGAAAGTATCTTATAAATTTAATGATGTACATAAACGGCACCTTGCACGGCAGCATCGTCGAATTTATATGGAAAGAATTATCGCCGCAGGTTAGTGAACCACATTTCAGGTAGTCATAGGGGCAGCGGCGGTGTCGTGGTTGCTACCGTATTCAGTATAGTATCGTAAAAGATTTGGAATTTAAGCCAATAGAGGAGACAGGATCTGTATGTAGTCGCTATAACAAGCGTAAACAACGGATATGGGATTTCCAGGTCACGAAGGCGATATTTGGAGAAGATATTTTCTATTTTATGCGATGCATAATGTTATAAGCTGTTTTACCTCAGCGTAGTACCGTTGCTGTTGAAAATGGGTGAAAAGACGTAAAAGCTGCATCTCGAGAGCAACTCAAAGGATATGTTGAATCCCTGCATATTAGGAATAATAATCGCGGTATGTCTCGTGTTGAGCTGGAGACCCCGCCTAAGATGGTCAATGAGGATGAATATATCTTAGCGATATGACAATTCCTCTATCCATGATAATAATCGGAGTGCAGTTGGGCTCAAGTAAGATAATAGAGATTTTGAAGCATAAGTACATAAATTTGGGTAAATATATTTTCCATGTTTGCAATTCAAATATTGACGTTTTTTAGCAGTCGAGAGATTTTCATTTTTAGATGAATGTGAGACTGGTGATAGCCCTTTGCCAGCTATTTCCGGCAGTGGTACTGGCGGCAATAGCAGAGCAACAGAATTAAAAGCAATAGGTTGGCGGAGGTTGTGGTCCCTTGACTACGCTGATCTCATTGATTACGCTCCCATAGCACGACATTTCTGATGAAATATTATTTTTGGATTTGTGTTTATTATAAATGTTATAATTTAGTGAGATGAGACATGAATGAGTTCTCTTGCGTGACTATATTTACATGCCATTACCGGACAGAGGATAGGTAAAGAGCATGAATAATGTTTCGCTTTTTAAGTCAAATACGAATGCTTTAAATTCGACTTTTCCGGCTGGCAGCTGAGAGATGATAATAGCTGCAAACATCAGAGCACAACCGGTAATTTCACGGCATTCAATACTCGAAATATAGCACACTAAATGGCTGCAAATCAGCTTCAGACTCAAAATCAGTGAAGCGACAGTTGGATCGGCATGTTTGAGCTATAATCTGGAAAGTGAATCCCATGCAGAAGAAGACAGCACACCGGTACATAGCAGCGGTATAATGGCATCGACAAAGCTGCGATATGGTAAAGGTTTCAAATGAAATCGTGGCGATGCCGGAAACCGATGCAACCACCGCAAATTGGATACACGAAAGAACGATACTGTCAACTTTTAGGCGAAATATGATCCACGAGCAAAATGTGAAGAAGATCACAGCACATCAAGAATGAAAAATCACCTTTTGAAATAGTAAAAGCACTCCAGGTTTATGGACGAAACCATACACAAACAGTTTTATTCCCGAGATACGACTATCGAAACACAAGGATTTATCACAGAGAGTAGTTATGAATCGGCTTCTTCCGGACGTGGTGTAAATGACATAGCGTATTGCTGCAAATTTTCGGCGATAAATAAAATCATTCCCAAAGTAAAACGCCACCTGTTATGAGGACTTTAGATTTCTGAACTGTGAACGATTGCATTATCGATTGAACATCGTGTTGAAGGTTTTGAATAGTTGAAATCAGAAGTAAACGGAATCTTAAAATACAGTATTGCCGGAAGGAGTGATACAGCTAAAACATACCTGAGTACTAAACGTAAAACGGATCGATGGTTGGCACAAGACTTTGAAATATAAAAAAGACCCCATATCAAAGAAGTCAAAAGCAGCATCAAATCGCTTTTGAAGTTTTTATTTTTGCTCATGAGATTACCCCTGCACAAAAATGTAGATACATTATACCAAAAATTTTATTCAAGAGAGATTAAAGAGTGAAAAAGATAAAAAGAAAATAATTATAAACGAAAGCTTAATTTATATAGATAAAATAGAAATTGAGGATTTATAAAAATGATGAAAAAGCAATAAATCAAAAGAAAAATTCAATGTGATAGGAGAGATACGCAGCGCCAATATTTTTGTGAAGCTACAATCGCAAAAAGAGAGAGAAATTCGGATGAATACAATGGGCAGGTTACGGATAAAAGTTATAAAATTTAAAAGTAGGTAAAGGAGAAAATTATGGAATCGGTATTACACATAATAAGACACAGGGATAACAGAGGAAATCAAAAATTGGCACTATGGTAGCAGCGATATTCCGTTGGCGGAAAGAAGTGATCAGATAATATACGAAATTTAAAACTTCTACAAGTATATCCGGATATACGTGGATTTTTACCAAAGCGGCATGCTGAGAACCAATCAGACGCTAAACTTGGATATATGGGGATGTTGATAAAAGACAGTAGAAATCTCAGAGAGATAAAATTTTGGGAATTTGAGAAAAACACATGAGAGGAGCTGAAAGATGATGTAAAGATACTGTCAAAGAGACGACAGAGGATGAGTATAGGGAATGGCCGAAAGTTGCCCAACGGGGAAAGTAAAACCGAGTTTCAAGAAAGAGTGATAATCGGGGATTTATGGAGCTTGAATCACAGACTTTTTGTGAATTGAAGTACAGACACGGGAGATATTGTAGCCAACAGTTTGTGTGTGTCGGAGGTATATTGGCGCTATCACAAGTCTAAAGCCCCGAAAGAGAGCAGAGACATTTTGTAGAGGATAATGATATCGGCTAGAGGGTTTACACTGTATACAAATAATGGTAAAGCAGTAGAATACAAAGAATTGTAAGGCACCCGAGATGATGCTTATAAGTGGGAGGCGTGAAAATTTTCATTGTGGAAGATGACAGGGGTTGAGAAACAGCTGAAACCCTTGCGCAGTGCGTATTCATGTTTATATAGCGATGATTTTCAAACATAGAAGAAAGAATTTTCGAGAGCAATGCGTGATATGGTGTCATAGATGAATTCGCCGTATAAAGACGGGTATTGCATTTGTAGGGGACATCAGAAAGCAGTCGGATATTCGGTACTATGGTTACGCCAAGAGATACGGATATGGATGAATTGATGAGCTTGAACCTGGTGCGTTGACGATTTTGCAAATGAAATCTTTCAATACTCAAATTCTTTCGCTGGCACATATAAACGCTATTTTTAAAATAGGCTGAATAAAAGAGAAAATCCTGAAGTTAGAGAATATAAGGGCCTTTCATGTTCATCCAGAAAAGGGTGAGCTGTTCACGATTACTAATGAAGTTGAATTACCAAAAATGAAAATAAAATTTCACAGATAATGTTGAGCAAAAAGGTAAGCATGATAGTTTGAGATGAAATCATCAATGAAATGTGGCAAATCAGACGAGTTCATAGATGATAACACGTTGACGGTAAACGTCAACAGGCTGAGAAAAAGTTGGGAGAAATAGGTTTGGTATGATTATATCAAACCAAGAGGGGCAAGGTTACATAGTCGGAAAAGAAGAGATTTTATAAAGTGAAAACCCATGTTCATAGTCTTACTTGATGATGGATCGCTATGGATGGCCTAATGGAACTATGGGAATGCCCTAAAATATAGTGATTCTCATCGAAATTATAATAGGCGATGTGGTAATGGTCATATTGATTTGCGAAATATCACAGAAGCGTGGATTTTTATAAGAAAATTTATAGAGATTTAAATCTTTCTGGATAAAAAGTATCAGATATCAGTCACGATGGATGAGCCGGATTTTTGTAGAGGGAAGGATATGATGTAATACAGAACTGGTAAATCCATGAATGATGAAATCGGTAAATTGAATGTAGATTAGAAGAGTATAGCGACTATATCGAAGCGTGGGTTCAACAAAATAAAAATGCCCATAGCGGTAATTTCATTTTAATCTGTGAGAACAATAAAATGAAATCACGACAATATTTTAAATGAGTTGAAGAGCGTTGAAATGTATGTGAGCAGGCATTGTACTACGCCAGAAGCAACGTTGTCGAAAAGATTATTTGATTTCGCATTGGATCTGGAAAACGTAAAAAGACGTGATAAAAAAGGAAGCAAAGAACTATCTCGGCATCTGCCAAGATCAGCTTCAAAGGAATTAAGGGCGATGTATACGCCGACAGAAAGCGGATCGAGTTCATATTGAGACAGATATTGTCAAAACACATAAAATACCGGATCAGAACAGGGATATGGAGCTGATCATGAAATGATAAACAAACCTGACTGCAGGAACTGGATAATATCCGATAATGGAATAGGTGTGTAGAGAAATCGGATTGGGAAGAGTCTTTGAAAAGGTCACGGGGAAAAATCTTTAGAAGAATCTACGGCAAGTCTACGAGGGATTGTATTTATGTAAAAAATGCAATAAGATGTGTTATAGGCATCGAGATATACTGCAAAAGTGAGTCGGCACAATAGGTTGTGCTGACATTTCTAAGTGACGGTAGGATACCCTTGCCGACGGCAACAAAGATGTAAAACTGTGGAGAGGTGTTAATCTCTTTTTATACATCTTTCAATGCAATTCATACAAAAGTGTTAGGATGAAAAGGGAGATTATGGAAAAGTGATACATTTTTAATAGGAGATATAGTAAACGAATAGGTCTGAAAATTGTTGGTTGAGAGGAGAAATTGGCGAGGTTGCTTGAAACGACGAGGAGCAACATAAGCGATCCGTCAGAGCAGGTTATGGTATACTTTTTACTTTGGCATCTCCGCATAGCCATAGCCTCACTTTACAACAGTATCACGAAAACTGCACAGCCGATGGACAGTTTAGCTACGCATCCAAAGCGATCTCGAGGCCGAGCAGTTTCATCTGCTATAAACGATAACTTCACCTTTTCAGATAGTGACACAATGGGAATTTTGATAGTGATAGTCCCAACTGGCATGAAACACAGCGAAGTACGAATTTGGGATTTGTACTTTCTCATACATGTGGGAATGTAGAAGAAGTGATACTATCGGGATTCCTTTCTGATCGACGGTCATAGTAGGAGTCGCACAAGTCTGCATTTTGGATTTGAGTAGAAGGTTCCTGCAATTCTATGACCGTGATGATATTGAGCCTCAAGTGGAAATGGACTGGCTGCAACATTCTCAGTTTATGATTTCAAAATACGCTTTTGATATCCACGCTGATAAACTTGAAAAGGATTTTATAGTATCCCACAGAGAACACGACAGCAATTCCAGATTTAAAACTGTAAACTTGATGAATCCAAAATCGGAATTTAAAAAGTGCATACAAGGAATGTGAAAACTGAAATTATTTTGATAGTACCGGGATTATAATGTTGGAATAAGCTATATCATATAATTACACAGGAATTTTATCAGAACCGAAAGATGATGGGTGAGAGACGGAACATCCGGGCCCATACTAATATTTATAGTCTTTCAGCAATTTTCGATTTTCACAAAAGGAGAAAGAAGAAATATTTTAAGGAGTAAATATTTTTGCTTTTGTGGCTCAACTATAAATAAAATAAAACAGCAGTTCTATAGTTATGGCGGTTAAAGCATGTTTGACCTCATTTTATCCAGCATGGTATTATGGTTGGAAACAGTATAAAACCACCGAGATAAAGACACATTCCACGTTGTACGATGTAAGTACGGTGATATCACAATGAACGCAAGGTTACCTCGATATTTGTCAACGCCAAAAGAGTTGAAGAAAAAGTTCATAGGAAATCATTTGCCCAAATTACCATAAAACATAACGGAGAAGCAGTTTGAAATATTTGAAGGATATTAAAAGACAATAAACAAAATTTATTGTGGTCATTTTATGTCACAAAAGGATTCTCAATAAGTGTTTGGGTATGATTGGCAGGAACGTGTTAAAATAGAAAAATGAATATATTCGCAGCTGAAAACGATAAAAACAAATTCGGAAAACATGTTGGTAGCAATAAAGTTAAATTGAAAATAAAAAGCAGGTTCTACCCCTGTATGTTGAGCATTGCAGACTTGACAATATGCACAACGGTAGAGGAGCTTCATTAAATGACAAGTAAAACAGAGGATTTCAACGAGATGGTTGTGTAATGTAAATTACCGACAAAGATAGTTCTTTGAGAGATGAAATTTTTAGGAAAAATAGACGATATTGTAAAGAGAAGTCCAGTTGATGAAAACAAAAAGACTTTGGCAATCGACAAGAAGAGATTGTAAACGATTTCGAAAAAAGGAAAACCTTTAGTGGACATTTTTATTCATATATATAGTCTGGTTTTAATGGTGACATGGTGGTGTTGGTAATTTATTCAGTAGATGTTGCAGATAGATAAAAGTAAAAGCAAAATACAAAATATTAGGATATCTGCGTTGATGAAATGATCAACAGGGCATTGTTGAAAACAGATATCTTTTACTTCTCGATTCCGCTGATATTTGCCAAGGATGGGATTTCTTTGTTGGAGTTATATCCATAAGGGAGCCACACCAGAGATGGAGATTTTGAACAGTGAGAAGTTTGTTTAGAACCGGCAAGTTTATAATCTTGACCCACGGATTGTATTTTTATACTAACATATTTTCCTGCAAGAAGATGATTTACAGAAAAGGGAAGAAGATAAAGCAGAAAAGCTCTCAGTGGCGATGCAAACGAGGTAACGTAAAAATTAACCACATATCTTGCTAGAAGATAAGTAAGAAAATCGATGGTAGATGCGAGAGATTCAGGATAAGATGAATATGTAATTGAGGAGGAATTTAAGAGTGAGTCAATTTTAAGAGTAGAGAATCTACACAAGGTTTATGGAAATACGGGAAGCATCACCAACGCACTGAAAGGTATCAGTTTTACCGTGGAAAAAGGTGACACATAAGCATAATGGGTGCATCGGGAAGCGGAAAAACCACATTGCTCAACTCGGTATACTCCACTGATTGATAAAGCGACGTCAGGAACGATACACATAGGGAATGGACGATATAACTCGGATGAAATCGGATGCCTCAAAGTATAGAAGAGAACAGTTAGAGATTATCTCCAGGATTTTTAAACCTGCTGGATACTCTGACTGCATTTGAGAATATAGCACTGGCACTGACTATAACCAAAAACTCCTGCAAAAGGGCAGATGCCAAGAAACAGAGTCAACGAAGCTGCAAAGAGGCTGAATATAACGATGTTTTCGAAAAGTATCCTTATCAGATTTCCGAGGACAAAAGCAGAGAACGGCAGCAGTAGCGAGAGCAATTATATCAAACTGAAGATACCATGTAGACGCAGAACTGGCACCGGAGCTTTAGATTCCAAAGCAGCAAGGATGTTAAGTTGGAAAGCATGGAAAGTTTAAACAGAGAAATAGATGCCACCATTTTGATGGTAACTCGTCGACGCATTTAGACAGCCAGCTACAGCAAGAGAATTATATATAAAAGACGGAAAAGATATTTACAGAACTGATTAGAGGAAAATGAAAACAGGAAAGAATTTTCGATAAAATAATAGAGTTATCGCATTGCTTGAGGTGATGTGGATGCTAACTAAGTTAGCCGGTAAAAATGCGAAAAATGCTTTTTAAAGACAGTATAATATATTTTATAACTCTTGTTTTAGGAGTGAGTATATTCTATATTTTCAACTCCATATACGCACAAGAGAAGATAATGGTGTCTGGCAGAATATGCTCAAGAGTCATTAAAGGCCATAGGTGAAGCGATGAGCTACCGTATCGGTGGCAGTTGCGGTTATTTTGGCATATTTTGGTAGTCTATGCGAATAACTTCTTCATAAAGAGGAGAAAGAAGGAATTCGGGATATATTTAGACGATTGGATTATCCGAAGACAGGTCACGTTTATTCTGGATTGTCGAGACGGTAATACGGGAATCGTGGCACTGGGAATAGGTATAGTGTTGTGGATTTTGGGCTCACAGTTGATGTCGATATTTACTATGCCAAACAAGTCTTGAGACACATGTCATCTCTCACGTTTAGCATCGCACATAAAGCCATATGGAAAGTCGAGATTTTATGTATTTTGCGGCATCTTCCTGTTGGCTGTGCGCATACATGCTTTTCACCATAGGGAGACGAAACCTCACAGATTTGTTGCAGGAAAAAGCAAGAGCGAAAGGTTGGAAAATACACTCAAAATCTCGGATGGTAAGTTACTGGTGACTTCCACTGGCATCTATTGTGGTCAGCATATTATGAGGATTTTGGACCACGGATCTCGTTTATCCGAAAGATGATGCTATCGATAATTTCGGGGAGTTTCAGGAACATTCCTATTCTTTGTATCGATATCGAGCACGTTGATGGTTTTGTAAAGGCTGAGGAGAAAGCACTTATTTCAGGGGTTTGAATACGATCACCTTCAGGCAGCTTGGCAGCAGAATAACAAATACCAACGTCATATCGATAACCGTAGTTTGCATTGCACAGCTAAGCTGGTGATGGGGACATTCTCTTACAGGATATACGATGGCAGGAAAGCGCATCGGAATTTGCAGCAAACATGAAAATCTATACGATGTATCGGCATTTGTAGACACGACAGAGCCTACAGATACTCGGGCAAAGCTCTTCAGAAACAGAAAAGATAAATTTTGACAAGATGGTTTTTAACCAATGCAAAGGGTGTAAAAGAAAGAGACACAGCAGAAAGTGTGTCGGACGTATGAGGTTAAAGGTAACTTGAAAAATTATACAGGAGTGGAGCAATGCCAGAGCAACCACTATCTATCCAAAGCGGTTGTGAAGTTGCAGAATTTAACAGGTTGCTGAAACCGCGAGGAGAGAAGCCCACAGGAACTGAGAAAATGAAACGTTAATAGCATCCAGCAACAGCACATATCTGAAAGAAGTAGCAAAAGCGTTTACAGACAAAACAGTGAAAGTGAAACTGGGTCAAAAATTCATCAGTACCAATGAGCCAAAGGAAATGTCAATAAGCAAATACCAGTGATGTTCATGGGGGCATTTGTAGTAAATGATGACTTTATATGGAAAATGAAACAGTGCCGAGCAGTGAATTTGTAAATATCAAAACCGGAGATATCAGCGAACAGATAAAGAGGCTGTGTTTCTTTTAGATAAGGGCAGAGGGACTAAAGGGGGATCGTGAGAGATAGAAACCGACGAAAAACGGATATATAATCGCCGAATCTAAGCTGCGAATTTCAGAGTGCATCGGTATCGGACCAGGGAGGAGACCTTTGGTTGGAGCAGTGTGTCAGTTAGCGCGATTACAGCGTTTATGTCGATGGTACATGGGAATAACTTCATGATAAGCCTGGGTAGCGAGTATATTGTCCATACAAGCAATTGTCCCAGACGATGATAACAAACACAGATATGGTCTCTTGAAAAGATTGAGCCGATAAAAACTTTTTGAACAGCGCCATGACAAATTGAGCTTTACTTCGCATTTTGCCCCTTGACACTGGCACTGATTCATGCCGTCGTAGGCCCGATAGCCGTCAACAGGATTTTGGAGGACATAGGAATTCTCGGAACGAAGAACGGCTTCTCGTTTGGGACGACGGGAGTATTCGCAATCATAATTTTGACAGTATACTTTATATTCACGTACATATCGAAGCATAATAAATAGAGAGCTTTTTGAAGATGACTGAAAATGAGAGCAACGAAATAACATCTCTTTTAGTCCCGCTTTTCGAAAGAAGTAGAGTAACTGCGAAAATCGATGTGATTGAGTCAATGGATTTCCTGTAAATCGGAAAGGGGATTTTGCGCAGAAACATAAGTCGTCGACTGAACTTCAAAGCAAACTCACCGCCGGATAACTTTTGAAATTTTTACCGTCTGTTGATTTTACAACCAAGGTACCGTCATCGGATATACGGATAGCTTCACATGGAATTACGGCGGGCATCGTCAGTAATGACGTGCATCTCCTGATGAATACGATTTTACCGATTACATTGAATGAGACCTGTAATAATCCATGAATGAAATGTCTTCTTGATGACAATTTCATGCAAAGTCCAAAAAGGTTATCTAAGTATGATATTGGCAATGAGCAAATTTACATTGAAATCATTTTCACCCCACTGAAGCAGCGATATCGGAGATTCCGGCTATGCCTTTGGATGAAGTATTTAAACCTATTCCCACGACTAAATGGGCTTTATAGTGTGGCTGCATGCTTGTTGTCCCTTCAGCTAAAATACCGCAGACTTTTATCACCCACAGAGATCATTAACCCATTTGATATCACACTGGATACCCAACACGTCGTGGAGTTGCTGTTTAAACGGCAAACTGCCGTTGCCGCCGTGACCAGGGTCACGAAACCGGTGCAGTGAATTTTCCAAGACAACAGACATAAACACCGGAATTTGCAGGAGATAAAATGGACGATTGAATTTCTGCCGCCGGTTTGTTCCAGCTATTATCGTCGTTCCGTTTTCACGGAATTTGTCAATTTTCGATAAAACAAATGAGTTGGTAGATGGAAGGGAATCGTATATATGAACTGGGACATTGTTTGTAAGATGTTGGACTATGCCGCTTTTTGCTGATCTTTGTCGACGTATTGTGAAAAACATAGCTCTGTTGGGAACTTGTTCTATGAGAAACCTCTTTTTGTAGTTGATATGGCTTCAAATAGCCGTTCTGGATACATTTATATTCTTGGCGATACTTTGACCGGATATGAGAGTTTCCGGACTAGCCATCAAAAATTTTCAAAACATCATCTTTAACCATAATAATCAAACTCTCCTTTTTACACGTGTTACATACATTCTAACACAGGTATGACACTTGCTGCATATAGATTTTAGATTAGAAAATATCAGATGAAAAATCCTAGGGATGAAATGTGACATGTTGAATAATATCCCCAGGAAATACGCAAAAATATGATAGAATTTGAAAATATAAAATATGAAAAAGAGGAAGAGGTTAGTGACGAGAATACTGGTGATAAATACTGTAGGGAACTATATCCATGAGCGAGGATAAAAAGCACGGAAAGGTAAAGCCGAATGAGAAAAACCCTATTGGAAATGCTGTTGATGAAAGACAAGTGGGAAGTTCACTATGACGAGCTGATGAATATTCCTTCCCTCACATCGCTGAAAAGAGAAATGTTGGGTATTGAAAAATAGAATCGATAAGGCCGTAACGGAAGGATTTAACGGAGTAGTAGTTACCATGGAACGGATACCTGGAGGAAACGGCGTATTATTTGGATTTGACAGCTACTACCAAGATACCTGTTGTAATTACAGGTGTGCCATCGCGATCCAGCAACGAAATCGGGCGCGGACGGACCTCGTAAACCTGAGATCGTCGCTCATAGTTGCCGCAAGTGAAGATTCGTTGAACAGAGGTGTGCTGGTAGTGATGAACGATGAGGTTCACAGGGCTAGATTTGTTACAAAGACCCATACCACCAACGTTGCGACATTTCAGTCTCCGACATTTGGAGCCATCGGACTGGTCTCAAAGGAAAGAGTGGACTACTCAAAAATTCAAATTTCACAGAAAATATCAAATAACTGAGAATAGAAATAAAGCTATATTTGGTAAAAAGCTCATGCTGGCATGGATGGCAGCATATTCGACAGCATTTACAATTTGGGGCTGACTGGTCCCATGATAGAAGCCTGGGAGCAGGTAACATGCCTGAGGACAATAGAAAGTATAGATCGATTCCTGAAAGCGAAATTCAGTAGTATTCACGTCCAGAGCTTTCAACGGAATGACTCAAGACGTGTACAACTATAAAGGCGGTGGAGGAGAGTTCAAGGAAAAAGGAGTCAGATTCACAAGGGGAATGAGCGGACCAAAAGCCAGAATTAAATTAAAGATACCCCTGGATTCCGGAGTGAAAAAGAGAAGATATAGGCAAATGTTTTGATCTGATATGAAAAGCTTTTTGATTTGATATGAAAACCATCGATTTTATCAACGGAATTACTTTTCGTCCGGTGCGGCAAAGAGATACGTAAATCGGTGGTTTTTATTTTGTAAATTTATCGTACGATGTTTATGACATGGCTACTTTCTTAAAAATGTAGAGTCTCTTCAAAAAGCTAGATTTTTAATCTAACTCTTTGAAGGTGGTAAAAATCTGAAAATTTATTTCTTGTGCAAATTCCTGTCACGAGTCACTTGGTGTGAGCTGGCATATTCATCAATAGAGCCTTCAATGGAGTGTTTGTTGATGACTTGCTAATGTTCTTCATCTGTGTATGGAACGATTCCTTTAGCGAGATCAGGTGTTTTGAGTTCTTAATCTGTTCAAGTATGTCGTTGTTCTTCTTTAAAAGATCTTCCAGCAGACCGTGAGGAACATATCTTTAATAGAAACAGATGCTCGATTTCTTTTCGACATAGTAGTTGGCATCGATGATGTCCAGAAAAAGGAAAAGTTGAACCTGTGAGGCATCGAATAAAGTCACGTCATTTTTAATGAATTTTAAAATGTTTTCAACTTCCTCGAAGCGGAAATTTCTAACAGGATACGGCTCAATGCGCTGCAAGTAAACCCTGATCCCTCATCTCTAATGTTGCAGAAATAAGAAACGGTTAGTTTTTTTCACTCGATTTTGAATCCTACAAAAGTAGTTGAAGAATCTCACCTGAATATTTGCTCCCATCTGTCTTAGGCTAAGCCCGAGCATATCAGCGAAATTGACGACTTAATCATAAACTGAAACACCTCCATTTATATTGTTTGTCACAATAAACTCATATAAAAATTTTCATCTTTTACTAAATTATACACTAAAAACGCAGTAGTAGGTATATAGTTGAAATGAAAAATTGTTAAAAATCATTACAGGGAATCCTACTATATAACTCTTGAAGGTAATAGGAAAACCGTGTTTTGTACTTATGGTAGATAGCAAGACGTTAGCTGAAGCTCCTATCAGTGTTCCAGTTACTGCCGAGGCAAGCCCTCGAGAGATATGGTCCACCATAGAGGTGTAATATCTATTCCGCTCTTGCCCATAGCCATTATCAGAGGAATTAAAGTTGCGATGAACGGTATGTTATTGAGTACTGCGGAGATTAGAGCAGATGCCCAAAGCAATACGAGCATTACCAAAATAGGACTGTCGGCAGTATATTCGACGATTAGGTGCAAGTTTATCACGACACCTGTTCTAACGAGACCTCCCACTACTACAAACAGAGATGAGAAGAACATGATAGTTGACCATTCTACTCGTGGATGATGTTCCTACATCCTGCTTTACCGATCTGCGCCATGACGGTACCGGCAGTCAAGGCTATTACGGAGGATCTTGATCTTCAAGAGATTATGAGTTATAAAATCCTATGACGACTAAAAACTATCATAATGACGCTTTTAATTAAAAGAGACATATCGGATATGGATTTTTCTCGTCAGCGCCATGATTTCGGATACAGCATCAGAATTTACAGAGAATCCGTATATGAATTTAAACACAAGAACCAGGATAATCACTTATGATGACAACTACGGGAGCGGTGTTTTTAATGAAACCAAGAAACTCAACTTAGCGGCACTTCCCTATCATGATATTCGAGGGTCACCGATCAATGTGTGGTACCACTATGTTGATGCTAAAATTTGAGTTAAAAAGCATAGGTACCGGATTGATTTTTAAAATTCACCCGCATGGAGATGGTCATTGGTCCGATTAGGAGAACCGTCGTCACGTTATCCAAAATGCCGATAGACATGCGGTGACAATCATAAATAACATCATAATCTTCCGGGCGATTACCTTTTGCCATTTTGGCAAGACCTTATGGCTATGTATTCAAACATACCTGACGCCTCAACAACGGGAAACGAATAACATCATTCCGATGAGGAGACCCAAGGTATTAAAAATCAATATATGATACAGCTTCAACTGTCAATATGTGAGATAAAAGTAATAATACAGCACCGGCTACAGAAGCTGCTGGGTGGAGTTCACTTTTATCCGATATAATTGCAGACCATTACGATTGCAAAATATTCTATAGTGATTGTTGATTGCAAAACTGTAATCCTCCTTTCCTCTAAAAATATAAATTGAACAAAAACTAATACCTTTTAAAGGTATTATCATAAAAATTACAAAACATATTCTACTACATAAATTTAACACACAATACATATATATATAGAGATGCAGCTGTTATAGAGTCGATGAAACCTGAAATCTTACGG